>ENA-OZIL01000130-OZIL01000130.1-human-gut-metagenome-genome-assembly--contig:-NODE-130-length-39469-cov-7.781474_pt1 | contig 39469 bp, 32 predicted proteins | sample MGYA00244057_ERZ653706 | MGnify/ENA primary metagenome ERZ653706 (study PRJEB26926, sample SAMN06165266) | human gut metagenome | biome: ENVO:00009003; feature: ENVO:2100002; material: ENVO:00002003...
GCGCAGAGGACGTGTCGGCGCTTTCCGCAGAGGAGAAGCGCGCGGCGCTTTGCACGCTGCCGGTCGGGACGATCCTCTATTTCCCGGGACACGTCATGCTCAGCTGGGGCGTGGAGGACGGCGAGCCGCAGTGTCTGAGCGCGGCGGGAAATTTTCTGCCGCCGGGGAGCGCGGGCGGCGAGCCGCGCGCGGTGAACACCGTCGCGGTGATGCCGCTGACGGTGGTGCGGGCGAACGGCAAAACGTGGCTGGAGTCGCTCACCAAGATCATCCGCATCCCATGAAGAAACGAGAGACGGCGCGTGCCGTCTCTCGTTGTCGATTCAGTTCCATGGAAAGCGGTCCCACGGAAAGATGCGCGGCGGCGCAGCCTCAAAGACGAGGGGCGCGTGCGTCTCGGGATGGAAAAAGGCGAGGCGGCAGCTCCACAGCGCCGTCGTGCAGCCGCGCTCGCGGCTGCCGTATTTGCCGTCGCCGAGCAGCGGATGACCACGCGAGGCAAACTGGCAGCGGATCTGGTGGAAGCGTCCCGTGCGCAGCGTGACGCGCACGAGGGCGGCGGGAGAGCCGTTGAGTGCGGCGGTTTGCAGCACGCGATAGTCGAGCAGGGCTTCCTTGACGCCGCGGCGGGGAGAAATAACTGCAAAGGATTTTTGCTTTACAGAGTCCTTGAAAAGCAGATCGCGCATCTCGCCCGCGTCGGGCGTGGGGATACCGGAGCAAACGGCAAAATACGCCTTTTTCAAGGCTTTTTCCTGCACCTGACGGCTCAGCTCGGCGGCTGCCTTGGGCGTCCGCGCCCAGACCATCACGCCGCCGACGGTGCGGTCTAAGCGATGGACACAGTAAAGCGAATCCACTTTACGCCCCATCTCCTCGGCAAGCAGAGCCGGCAGCTCGTGCTCGCACTCGACGCCGACCGGCTTGCGGCAGACGAGAAAGCTGCGCTCGGCATGAAGAATGACGGACTCGTCCATCGCGCTCAAAAGCTGCGCAGGGGAGCGCTGCCGTCGTCCGCCTGCTTTTCGATGGAAAGGATCTCGGCATGGTAGCTGTTCGTGTCGCTGACGCGGACGGTCACGGTGTCGCCGACCTTCCTGCCGAGGATCGCCTTGCCGACGGGAGACTCCTTGCTCACGAGGCCCTTGAGGGCGTCGCAGCGCACGGTGGTCACGATCTGAAAGACCTTTTCCTTCCCCAGCTCGACCATACGGACCGTTACCCTGTCGTACAGCCCGACCTCGTCGGCGGAGGAATGATCCTCGATCACGCGGGCCGAGGCGATCATGCGCTCGAGGTAGCGGATGCGGCTTTTGTTGCGGTTCTGCTCCTGCTTGGCCGCCTTGTACTCGTAGTTTTCGCTCAGGTCGCCGAAGGCGCGGGTGCGCTTGACCTCCTCGATCAGCTCCGGCATCAGACGGAGACGGCGGTCGTCCAGCTCCGCCTGCATTTTTTGAATATCCTGTGCGGTCAGCTCGTCGTTCATGGATAACGCTTCCTTTCGCTTGCGTTTTTTGCGGTGCTCACGCATGAAGCTTTCTATGCCTATTGTAGCGAAAATGCGCGGCGGACGCAAGGGCCGCTCTGCAATTTTTTGCATAGAGAGGATAGAAAACTTCCGGTTGTAGAATGGTGGAAATTGTGATAAGCTATCCTCAAAATCAAAAAGGCAAAGGAGTTACTGTTATGAAGATCGCAATGCCGTATCAGGACGGCGTTTTGCTGGAGCATTTCGGCCGCGCCAAGGAGTTTATCATTTACAACGTTTCGGATCTCGATCCGGTCACGAGCGAGGTCATCGCGCCCGCGGATCTGAGTCATGCGGCGGTCGCCCGCGCGCTCAAGGAGCACGGCGTGGACGTCGTGCTCTGCGGCAGCATCGGTGAGCACGCGCGGCAGGCTGTTGAGGGCGAGCACATGCTCGTCTTTTCCGGTATCACCGGCGCGGCGGACGATGTGCTCGAGCGCTTTTTACAGGGAAACCTGGGGGCCGTCGACGGCGATTTTGCCGCAGAGGGCGGCTGCGGCGGCTGTGGAGGAGGCTGTGCCTCCGGCGGGTGCGCCGGCTGCTCCGGCTGCGGCGGCGGAGCTGAGCGCGAGCCCTACGTCGAAACGCGCACCTTTACCGACATTGTGACGCTCACGAGCGAGAATTTCCAGACCGAGGTGCTCGACGATCCGGGCCTCATCCTCATCGACTTCTGGGCGGAATGGTGCCAGCCCTGCCGGATGCTCGCGCCCGCCTTTGAGGAGCTCAACCGCGAGGAGCCGCAGGTCAAGTTCTGCCGCGTCAACGTTGACGAGCAGGGCGAGCTGGCGCAGATGTTCGGCATCGAGTCTATCCCGACGCTCGCCGTCGTGCAGGACCGCCACACGCTCACCGGCTCGGTCGGTCTGCGCAGCAAGGAAGAGATCAAGGCCATGCTTGATGGCTGCAAGTGAGGGAAGACGATGAAGATTCGCTACAACGAGGATGCGGAGGTCGTCGCGCGTCTGCGCGAGGCGCTGCTGAAGAAGGGACTTTACTGCCCCTGCCGGCTGCAGAAAATCGAGGATAACGTGTGCATGTGCCGCGAGTTCCGCGAGCAGATCGCCGACCCGGAGTTCGAGGGCTACTGCCATTGCCGGCTTTACTATAAAGAGAAATAAGAGATAACACGAAAGCGGGTGTGATCGTCATGCCGCACAGATCGGCTGCGCAGATGTATCGCGCGGCACGCAAAAGCGACGCGCTGCTGACCGGCGCGCCGCTGCCGACCCTTTTCTATTTTGCGCTGCCCATCATTCTGGGCAACATCTTCCAGCAGCTTTACAGCATTGTGGATGCTATCGTGGTGGGCAAGTTCCTCGGCGATCTGCCGCTTGCCGGCATCAGCGTCGCCGCGCCCATCGTGGACGTGGCGAACGCCTTGGTTATCGGCGGGACCATCGGCATCGGCGTGCTGTGCGCGCAGATGTGCGGCGCGGAGGACTGGACGCGGCTGCGCTGCATGAACGCGACCGCGCTGCTCGGCGGCGCGGCGTTGACGCTGGTCATTGCCGCGGTCGGCATCGTCTGCTCTGTGCCGCTCCTGCGCGCGCAGGGCACGGAGGAGGCCGTCTGCCGCGAGGCGGCGGTCTATCTGCAGCTCGTGTTCGCGGGATTGATCTGCTGCTTCCTCTACAACTACTACGCCTCCATGCTGCGCTCGTGCGGCAACTCGCGCACGCCGTTCGTCATTCTGCTCGTCTCGTCCACGCTCCACGCGCTGCTCGACGTGCTGTTTGTCGGCGTGCTTGCCTGGGGCATCCGCGGCGTGGCGTGCTCTACGGTGCTGTGCCAGGCGTTTTCGGCGGCGTGGTGCATTCTGTACGCCGAGCGGCGCTGCCCGCCGCTGACGCTCAAGCGCAGCGAGCTGCGCTTTGAACGGCGGATGGGCGGTATGGTGCTCTCCTACGCCTGGGCGGCGGCGTTGCAGCAGGCGGTGGTGTGCATCGGGCGTCTGCTGGTGCAGGGTATGCTGACGCCGCTCGGCACGAACACGGTGACGGGCTACAATATGTCGCTGCGCATTGAGCAGTTTTTGTTCTGCTTCTCACAGGGCGTCAGCGCGGCGATGGTCGTCTGTCTGTCGCAGAACCTCGGCCACGGCGACCGGGTGCGCGTGCGGCGCTTCTACCGCGTCAGCGTGTGCGTGGAGGCTGCGCTGATCGCCGTGCTTGGCACGGTGTGCTTTTTGTTCCCGTCGCAGATCGTCGGCCTTTTCTCGGACAACGGCGAGGTCATTGCCGCGGGCGCGCGCTACACGGGCACGATGGCATACCTGTACCTCTTTGCCTACATGGGCGAGGTCATTCAGGGCTTCTTCCGCGGACTCGGGCGGCTGCGGCTGACGATGGTGGCATCGCTTTTGCAGGTGGTGCTGCGCGTGGTGCTGTCGTATTTCCTGATCCCGGTGTGGGGAATGTACGGCATCTGCGTGGCTGTCGCGAGCGGCTGGGTGCTGCTGGTGCTCATCGAGGGCAGCTACAGCGTCAGAACGGCGCGGGCTTTGACTATGGAAAAAAGAGAAGACTGAAAATAAGACGGCTCGGCGAGCCGTCTTATTTTATCAACCGTTCCATATCCTCCGGCAGCGGCGCGGTGAAGTGCAGGACCGCGTGTGTGAGCGGGTGGGTGAACCACAGCGCATACGAGTGCAGCGCGGGGCGGGCGATGAGCGCCCGATCCTCTGTGCCGTAGAGCCAGTCGCCCGCAAGCGGATGACCGAGGGACGCCATGTGGACGCGGAGCTGGTGCGTGCGTCCGGTCCGGGGCGCGAGACGCAGGAGCGTCAGCTCGCCGTGATAGGAGAGCACCTCATACTCCGTGCGGGAGGGGAGACCGTCGGGCGCGACGCAGCGCTTGACGAGCGAGCCCTCGGCGCGGGCGATGGGAGCGTCGATGACGCCGCGCGGCGGCGTGACGCGGCCGAGGGCGAGGGCGCGGTATTCGCGCCGCAGCTCCTCAGAATGCAGCGCACGGCGCAGCAGCTCATGAACGTAGCCGGACTTTGCCGCGATGAGCAGGCCCGAGGTGCCCTTGTCCAAGCGGCTGACGAAGTGCGGCACCGTGCCCTCGCCGAGGTAGGCGACCAGCGCTCCGGCAAGGTTCGGCGCGGCGAGGTCGGTGGACATCGGGTGCATGGCGAGTCCGGCGGGCTTGCTGAGCACCAGCAGGTCCTCATCCTCGTAGACGATGGCAAGGGGAATGTCGAGCGGCGCGACGTCCGTTTCGCGCGGCGCGCGCTCGGAGAGAACGACGGTCACGGTATCGCCGGTGCGGACGACGGCGTTCACATGGACGCCTGCGCCGTTGAGCAGGATCGCGCCCTCACGCCATTTGAGCGTTTTGAGTAGCGTGGAGGAGATGCCAAGCTCGCCGCGCAGCAGGTGCTTGAGCGGACGGCCGTCGAAGGCGGCGGGGACGGTGCATTGCAGGGTGCGCATGGCGGTCGGCTCCTCTCTTGAAAATTCACAGACAGTATACCATTCCGGCGGGAAAAATGATATACTAACGGCAGAAATTTTATCGGAGGTGTGCCCGTGGACAAACACACGATCTGCCTTTTGAACGATTCCTTTCCGCCCATCATCGACGGCGTGGCGAACGCCGTGGTGAACTACGCGGAAAACATTGAAAAGCATCACGGTCACGCCGTGGTGGTCACGCCCGCCGTGCCGGGCGCGGATGACAGCGGCTTTCCGTTTCCGGTGGTGCGCTACCCGAGCATCGACACGCGCCGGCTCGTCGGCTACGTCGCGGGCTATCCGTTTTCGCCGGAGACGGCGCTGCGCGTGCGCGAGGAGAAGGTCGAGCTGCTGCACACGCATTGCCCCATCGCCTCGGCGATCCTCGCGCGCTCGCTGCGCGAGGTGGTGGACGCGCCGCTGGTGCTGACCTACCACACGAAGTACGACATCGACATTGCCAAGGCGGTGAAGAGCAGGCTTTTGCAGGAGAGCGCCATTCGTGCCCTTGTGCAGAACGTAAACGCCTGCGACGAGGTGTGGGTGGTGAGCCGCGGCGCGGGCGAGAACCTGCGCTCGCTCGGCTACGAGGGCGCGTACACCGTGATGGAGAACGGCGTGGACGTGCCGCGCGGGCGCGTGAGCGCCGCGGCGGTCGCCGCCGCGACAGCGGGCTATGACCTGCCGGACGGTGTGCCGCTGTTCCTCTTCGTCGGGCGGCTGATGTGGTATAAGGGACTGCATATCATTCTCGACGCGCTCCGCGCGCTGCGGGAGCAAGGACAGGACTTCCGCATGGTGTTCATCGGCGCGGGCGGCGACGAGAAGGAGGTCCGCGCGGAGGTGGAGACGCTGCGGCTCTCGGACCGCTGCTTCTTCACCGGCTCCATTGCCGACCGCGAGACGCTGCGCGCGTGGTATAGCCGCGCGGATCTGTTCCTGTTCCCCTCGACCTTTGACACGAACGGTCTTGTCGTGCGCGAGGCGGCGGCGAGCGGCTGCCCCAGCGTGCTCATTGCGGGAAGCTGCGCCGCCGAGGGCGTGACCGACGGGCGGAACGGCTTCCTGATCGAGGAGAACGCCGTGAGCCTGTGCGCGAAGCTGACCGCGCTCTGTGCGGATCGTGAGGCGATGTGCCGCGTGGGCGAGAACGCCATGCGCGAGCTGTATCTTTCGTGGGAGGATGCGGTCGCGCGGGCCAATGAGCGCTACGCGGTCGTGCTCGACCGCTACCGCAGCAGAAAATACCCGAAGCACGAGCGCTTCAGCGACGAGTTCTTCAACACGCAGGGCGACCTGATGGAGGCCATGAGCCGCGTCGCCGAGATGCGCGGCGAGACGGGACGGCTCCGCCGCGAGCTGCGCGAGGGCTTCGACGAGGCGCGCGAGGCGCTGCGGGAAAAGCTTGAAAAGGAATGGTAGGCAGCCTTTGCCGACCGAAAAAGAACCGACACAAACGAGGAGGAAGAGAACATGAAAGAAATTCGGGTTCTGCTGCTCAACGGCAGCCCGCGGGCCAACGGCAATACCGCGCTCGCGCTGCGCGAGATGGAAAAGGTCTTTGCCCAGAACGGCGTGCAGACGGAGACGGTGCTGCTCGGGAATCAGGCGATCCGCGGCTGCACGGCCTGCGGCGCGTGCGCGAAGCTGGGACGGTGCGTGTTCGACGATGTCGTCAACGAGCTGGCCCCGAAGCTTGAGGCGGCGGACGGGCTGGTCGTCGCCAGCCCGGTCTATTACGCCTCGGCCAACGCGACGCTCATCGCCTGCCTGGACCGCCTGTTTTACTCCACGCCCTTTGACAAGACCATGAAGGTCGGCGCGAGCGTGGTGTGCGCGCGGCGCGGCGGCTGCTCGGCAACCTTTGACGAGCTGAACAAATACTTCACCATTTCCGGTATGCCCATCGCCTCAAGCCAGTATTGGAACAGCGTCCACGGCAGGGCTGCGGGCGAGGCGGCGATGGACGCCGAGGGCTTGCAGACCATGCGGACGCTGGCACGGAACATGACGTTCCTGATGAAAAGCATCGCGCTCGGCCGCGAGACCCTTGGCCTGCCCGAGCAGGAGGGGCGCGTCGCGACGCACTTCATCCGGTGAAGCAAAAAAAGCGACCGTTTTCACGGTCGCTTTTTTGCTTGATTTATCGGTTCAGATACGCGCGGCACTTTGCTTCCGCGTCGTGTGCGAGCTTTTCCTCGTCCACCGTGACAAGATGACCGTGCTCGACGGTCACGCGGCCATGGACCACGGTGTAGTCCACCGGTCCGCGCACGCCGACCGTGCCGAGGACGCTGGTGGGATCGAAGCAGGAGCCGACCAGCTCAAGGCGGCGGGAGTCGATCATAAAGAGGTCGCAGCACTTGCCGACCTCGAGCGTACCGATGTCGTCGCTGCGGCCGAGCAGACGTGCGCTGCCGCGCGTCGCCATCTTCAGCACGTCATAGCCGCTGGGGGCCGCCTTGCTGGAGTTCAGGCGGTGGAGCAGGAACGCGACGCGCAGTTCCTCCATGAGACTGGAGCCGTCGTTGGAGGCGGAGCCGTCGACGCCGAGGCCGACGGGAACGCCAAGCTCCAGCATCTCGGGGATGCGGGCGATGCCAGAGGAGAGCTTCATGTTGGAAATGGGGCAGTGGCACACGCCCGTGCAGGTCTTGGCGAGGACGCGCAGCTCCTCGTCGTTGAAGTGGATGCCGTGGGCGAACCAGACGTCGTCGCCGGTCCAGCCGAGACGCTCCATGTACTCGAGCGGACGGACGCCCTCACGCGCGAGCATGAAGTTTTCTTCGTCCTTCGTCTCGCACAGGTGGGTGTGCAGACGCACACCGAGCTGACGGGCGAGGACGGCGCTTTCACGCAGCAGGTCGGCGCTGACGGAGAACGGCGAGCAGGGCGCGAGCGCGACGCGGTGCATTGCACCGAAGCTGCGGTCATGGTACTGCGCGATGACGCGCTCGGAATCCTTCATGATCTCGTCGACCGTCTGCACCACGCTGTCCGGCGGCAGGCCGCCGTCCTTCACCGAGAGGTCCATGCTGCCGCGGGAGGCGTACATACGGATGCCCAGCTCGTCCGCGGCGCCGAACTGCGCGCCGAGCAGGTCGCCGGTGTCCTTCGGGAAGACGTAGTGATGGTCGAAGCAGGTCGTGCAGCCGTGCTTCATCAGCTCGCCCATGCCGGTGAGGGAGGAGAGGCGGATGACCTCGGCATCGAGGTTCTTCCAGATCTCATAGAGCGTCTTGAGCCAGTCGAACAGTTCCATGTTCTGCACCTCGGGGAGGTTGCGGGAGAAGACCTGATAGAGGTGGTGGTGCGTGTTGACCAGACCGGGGTAGCAGAGCATATGGCTCGCGTCGATGGTTTTGTCGGCCTTGCGGTCGAGTTTCGCGCCGATCTCCTTGATGAAGCCGTCCTCGGCGTAAAGGTCGACGTTTTCGTATACGGTGTCGGCGCTGTCGCAGGAGACGAGCGTGCGGATATTTTTGATGAGTAAAGTTGACATAATGGTTTCCTCCTCATGAAAAAGGAAGCGCCTTGCAGCGCTCCCTTTTTTGATAATTCAGCGCTCTTCGCGGAAGTAATTCAGACCCAGAGAAGCGGGCGGCTGCTTTTCCTTGTTGTTGCGCATACTCGAAATGATGAGTACGATGACCGTGACCACATAGGGCAGGATCTTATAGAGCTGCGTGGGAATGAACGCGATGACCAGACGCAGGTAGAGGATCATCAGCGCGCCGAAGAGCACGCTGCCCCAGATCGCGCCCAGCGGACGCCACAGGCAGAAGATGACCAGCGCGACGGCGAGCCAGCCGACGCCGGAAAGGCCCTCGTGGTTCCACACACCGCCCGCGATGGTCATGATGTAGACCATGCCGCCGACGGCGCTCACACCACCGCCGATGACGGTGGCGAGGTACTTATAGCGCGTGACGTTGATGCCGGCGGCGTCCGCGGTCGCGGGGCTCTCGCCCACGCTGCGCAGGTACAGGCCGCTGCGGGTCTTGTTGAGGTACCAGTACAGCGCGACGGCGCAGGCAACGGCGAGGTAGAAGAAGAAGCTGTTGCCGAAGAGGATGCCGCCGACCACCGGAATGTCCTGCAGGCCCTTGGGGAAGGGGGAGTTCTGGAAGTAGCCCTTGAGCATATTGCTCACGGAGATGTAGCCGTTCTCGCTCACGCGCATATACTCGCCGATGAACTGGCCGATGCCCGTGCCGAAGATGGACAGCGCCAGACCGGTGACGTTCTGATTCGCGCGCAGCGTGATGGTCAGGAAGCTGAAGATCAGCGAGGCGATCGCGCCGGCGAGGAAGGCGAAGAAGATGCCGACGAGGATGGCGACGAAGCCGTTGGGGGAGGAGGAGAGCTTTTCATAGTAGTACACACCGCCGAGGCCGAGCGCGCCGCCCATGAACATGATGCCCTCCACGCCGAGGTTGAGGTTGCCGGACTTTTCCGTCAGGATCTCGCCGAGCGTACCGAACAGCAGCGGGGTGCCGTAGGTGATGGCGGCGATGATGAGGGTGATAAGCAAAGTCATTCCTTAGCCGCCTCCTTTTCGGTCTTCGACGAGCGGAAGATGAGTCGATAGTTGATGAAGAACTCGCAGCCGAGCATACAGAAGAGCAGGATGCCCGTGATGATGTCGGAGATCGAGGCAGGCACGGCCAGACGGGTCTGAAGCGTTTCGGCGCCCTTGGAGATGATCGCGAGCATCATGGAAATGACGATCATCGCGAAGGCGTTGAGCTGGCTGAGCCACGCGACCGTGATGGAGGTGAAGCCGACGCCGGCGGCGACGCCGTCATAGAGCGTGGTGTTCGCGCCGGAGGCAACGATGAAGCCGACCAGACCGGAGATCGCGCCGGAGAGGAACATCGTGCGCATCATGACGTGGCCGACGTTCATGCCCGCGTAGCGGGCGGTGTTGATGGAGTCGCCGATGACGGCAATCTCGTAGCCGTGCTTGGTGTGGTTCATGTAAACGTGCATGAACACGACGAGGATCAGCACAATGATCCAGCCGCAGTGAACGCCCAGGACCTTCGGCAGTGTGGCCGCCCTATCGAACTGGGGGATGATCTGCGAGCCGGGACGGCCTTCCCACGGACCGCCCTGCAGCCAGCGGACGACGCCGATGATGATGTAGTTCATCATGAGAGTGAAGAGCGTTTCGTTGGTGTTCCACTTGGCCTTGAAGAAGGCGGGGATCAGCGCCCAGATGCCGCCGGCGACAGCGCCCGCCAGACCCATGATGAGGAGCAGGACAGCGGACGGGACCTTGCCGACCCAGTAGAGGGCGAAGTAGCTCGCGGCGATGGCGCCCGCGGTGATCTGGCCCTCGGCGCCGATGTTCCAGAAGCGCATCTTGAAGCAGGGGGCAATGGCCAGCGCGCAGCCGAGCAGAGGCACGGCGAGCTTGACGGTCTGACGGATGGCGGTCTTTTTGCCGAGCGCGCCGGTGATGATGGTGGCGTAGCCGTCGATCGGCGTGGCGCCGTCGGGCAGGGCGATCATCATGACGAGGCCGCCGAGCAGGAGCGCGAGGACGATGGAGGCAAGGCGGATGCACCAGACCTTCCAGGGCTCCATCATGTCCCGCTTGGCGAGACGGATCAGGGGAACCTTATTCTCATTATGCATGGACCGCTTCCTCCTTTCCGCCGCCGACGCGGGTCATCATCAGGCCAATCTCTTCCTTGGTGGCGGTGCGGGCATCGACGATGCCGCTGACCTTGCCGCCGCAGAGCACGAGGATGCGGTCGCACAGCTCAAGCAGAACGTCCAGATCCTCGCCGACGAAGATGACGGCGACGCCCTTCATCTTCTGCTCGGTCATAAGGTTGTAGATGGTGTAGGAGGTGTTGATGTCCAGACCGCGCACAGCGTAGGCGGACATCAGCACGTTCGGCGCGGACGCGATCTCGCGGCCGACGAGCACCTTCTGCACGTTGCCGCCGGACATACGGCGGACGGGGAACTCGGTGCTGGGGGTGACGACCTCCAGCTCCTTCCAGATGGTCATGGCAAGCTCGTTCGGATCCTTGCGGTTGACAAACACGCCCTTGCCCTTCTTCCAGGAGCGGAGCATCATGTTGCCGGTCATGCCCATCGAGCCGACAAGGCCCATGCCGAGACGGTCCTCGGGGACGAAGGCGAGCGCGACGCCGGACTTTTTGATCTGCATCGGCGTTTTGCCGACCAGCTCAGACTCCGGAGCGCCCTCGGGCGTGTAGCGGATGCTGCTGCCCTCGGCGACGGGATAGAGGCCGGCGATGGACTCGAGCAGCTCGCGCTGACCGCTGCCGGCGATGCCCGCCACGCCGAGGATCTCGCCGCCCATAGCGGTGAAGGAGACGTGGTCGAGGCGGACGACGCCCTCATTGTCGTAGCAGGTGACGTCCTGCAGCGTCAGGCGCGGGACGGGATTCTCATAGCGCGGACGGTCGATGTTGAGCGTGACCGCGTGGCCGACCATCATGTCGGTCAGCGCCTGCGGGTTGGTCTCGCTCGTGTTGACCGTGCCGATGTACTGGCCCTTGCGCAGCACCGCGACCTTGTCCGACAGGGACATGACCTCGTGCAGCTTGTGGGTGATGATGACGATGGCCTTGCCGTCGGCGCGCATATTGCGCAGCACGTTGAAGAGCTTTTCGGTCTCCTGCGGGGTGAGGACGGCGGTGGGCTCGTCGAGGATGAGCGTGTCCGCGCCGCGGTAGAGGACCTTGACGATCTCGACCGTCTGCTTCTGGGAGACGGACATATCGTAGATCTTCTTGGTCGGGTCGATGTCAAAGCCGTAGCGGTCGCAGATCTCCTTGACCCTGGCGTTGGCGGCCTTGATGTCCAGCTTGCCCGGCTCGTCGAGACCGAGGACGATGTTCTCCGCCGCGGTGAACACGTCCACGAGCTTGTAGTGCTGGTGGATCATGCCGATGTGGTTGTCGAAGGCATCCTTCGGCGAGCGGATGGAGGTGAGCACACCGTTGACATAGATTTCGCCCTCGTCGGGGAAGTAGATGCCGGCGAGCATATTCATCAGCGTCGTCTTTCCGCTGCCGTTTTCACCGAGCAGGGAAAGGATCTCGCCCCGGTTGATGGTCAGGTCGATGCTGTCGTTTGCGACGACCTTGCCAAAGCGCTTGGTAATGTGTCTGAGTTCAACTGCACAATTGTTGTCCAAGGTCCTGTCATCCTTTCTTTCGAACCCGGCCGGCGGGGAGACCGGCGGTCGGGATCAGGCTGCAGCCACCTTACCGGAGAGGGGGACCGCGTCTCCGATAATTGCTGATTATTCAATACCTATACTAACATAATTCAAGCATGATGTAAATGGAAAAGCTATCGTCGAATCCGTCAAAAATCGGAAGAAAAAACCGGAATAATCCACAAAAAGTTTGATTCCCTAAAAAATTTTCAGCAAAAAGTGAAAAAAGGAAGCCGCCCGCAGGCGGCTTCCTTTGATGTAAGGGATATCTTAGAACGCGGAGTTGAGCCACTCGATGCCGTCGATCTTGATGGCGAAGTAAGGAGCGGACTGGAAGTAGGACTCGTGGAAGGCACCGTCGAACACAGCTTCCTCGGAGTCGGGGGTGAAGTCGCCGTCGGTATCCAGAGCGAAGGCGGAGGTCAGGGTCTCGCCCTCCACGGTGAAGGTGGAGGTGTCGAAGACCTTGATGGAGCCGTCAGCCAGACCGGCCTCGACCTCGGCGAGCTTCTCAGCGGTGCCGGGGGCGGCGATCTTTTCGTTGAGCTCGGTCAGTACGACGCTGCCGTCAGCATAGCCCTTGCAGAAGTCCTGATCGAAGGCCTGACCGTTGGCAACGGACTCGATGGCATAGACAAAGTAGGGTGCCCAGTCGATGCGGCAGCCGATGATGGAGGCATCGGGGGCAACGCCGGTCATGTCGTTATTGTAGCCGGTGTGGAACGCGCCCTTGGACTGCGCCATGGTGGCGGGGGTGGTGTTGTCGGAGTGCTGGGAGATGAGCTTGCAGCCGAGGTCGCACAGAGCGGAGGCGGCGTTGGACTCTTCGGTGGCGTCAGACCAGGAGCCGACGAACTGGACCTTCATGGTCACGCTCGGGCAGACGGAGCGGGCGCCCAGGAAGTAGGAGGTCATACCGGAGATGACTTCGGCGAAGGAGTACGCGCCGACGTAGCCGATGACGGCCTCTTCGGGCTTGATGGTACCTTCGTCGATGAGCTGCTGGAGCTTCATACCGGCAGCGACGCCGGCGAGGTAGCGGCCCTCGTAGATGTTGGCGAAGGCGTTGTGGGTGTTCTCAAGGCCATCGTTCCAGGAGCCCTGGTTGGTGCAGCCGACGAACTGGATCTCGGGATAGTCGGGAGCGACCTTGAGCATGAAGGGCTCGAAGCCGTAGGAGTTGTTGAAGATGAGCTCGCAGCCCTCTTCGGCCAGCTCGATGTTGGCGTCCTCACAGGTGGAGTCTTCGCCGATGTTGTACTTGACGACCCAGTCAACATTGATGCCCTTGGCGGCGAGCGCCTCGGTGGCGGATTCCTTACCGCGGATGAAGTTGTAGGTGTAGCCCTGGTCGTTCTCGTCGCCGATGCAGATCAGGCCGACCTTGATGGTCTTGGTCTCGGTTTCGGTGTTCTGCTGCTGATCGTCATTGCTGGGAGTCTCGTCCTGAGTCTTATTGCCGCAGGCAACGAGAGACAGCACCATGATGACGGAGAGCAGGATCGCAAGAAGCTTCTTCATGTGGATAAATCCTCCTTAAAAATTGGTATGCCCCTTGGGACAATACCTTTGAACAGTATCATACAAAATTTTCAAGCAAAACGCAACGGGCAAACGAAAAAAAGAATTGAAAACATAACCAAAGTTGCTGAAAAATTTTTAGCGAAAGCGGCGAAAAAGCGGAAAAAGGACTGAAAAAGCAAACAAAAGGTTTGCCCTTGCGGGCAAACCTTTTGTATAAGTTGTACGGAACGTTTGGAGATTTATCCGAACCGCTCTTACTGGTGGACGCGGGTGCCGGTCTTGCCGGAGATGCCGTCGGCGGCCTTCTCGAGCAGGGTGATGAGGGCGACGCGGCCGGGCTTGGACTCGGCGAAGGACAGAGCGGCCTGCACCTTGGGCAGCATGGAGCCGGGCGCGAACTGCTTCTCCTCGATGTACTTGCGGGCGTCGGCGGGGGTGAGATCGTCAAGACCCTTCTGGTCGGGCTTGCCAAAGTTGATGGCTACCTTCTCGACCGCCGTCAGGATGACGAGCATATCGGCGTCGAGCAGCTCGGCGAGCTTGGCGGAGGCAAAGTCCTTGTCGATGACGGCGGGCGTGCCGTAGAGCTTGCCGTCCTTGCGCACGACGGGGATGCCGCCGCCGCCGACGGTGATGACGACGGTGCCGTTGTCGACGAGCGCCTTGACGGTGTTCTTCTCGATGACGTCGATGGGCTTGGGGGAGGGAACGACCTGACGGTAGCCGCGGCCGGCGTCCTCGACCATGGTGTAGCCCTTCTCGGCGGCGATGCGGTCGGCGGTCTCCTTATCGTAGAATGCGCCGACGGGCTTGGTGGGATGCTGGAAGGCAGGGTCGGCCTCGTCCACGAGCACCTGCGTGACGACGGTGGCGACGTCCTTGGCCATGCCGCGGGAGGCGAGCTCGTTGCCGATGGCGTTCTGGAGGTGATAGCCGATGTAGCCCTGGCTCATGGCGCCGCACTCGGGGAAGGGCATATCGGACTTGATGGCCTTGGCCTCGGCGGCGGTGGCCATGCCGAGGTTGATCATGCCGACCTGGGGACCGTTGCCGTGAGCGATGATGACCTCGTTGCCCTGCGCGATCAGGTCGACGATGGGCTTGGCGGTCTCGGTGACGAGAGCGAGCTGCTCATAGGGAGTGTTGCCCAGCGCGTTGCCGCCGAGCGCAATGACGATGCGTTTACCCATGGTGATATATCTCCTTAAAAAATAAATTTGAACCGTTCGGTCGGCGCAATGGCCGAATTTCCATTGCTTTCCGCCTATATTATAGGCAATGCTGCACGAGACTGCGAGACATTTCCCGTGATTTTTCTTGTATTTTACCGCTTTCCTGAGTGAAGCGGCCGAAGAAAAAGGGCGGCAGAAGCCGCCCTTTTCAGTTGTGCGCGGTCTCTTAGAACATCTTGCGCTCGGCGTCGGACTTGTCCATCTCCATGAGAGCGCGGACGGGGTCCTTGACCTGTGCGAGGAAGATCATCGCGGCGATGATGTAGGGCTTGTAGGAGGCCTGCTTGTACAGAGGAACAATGTAGCGGTCGAACACGGAGTTGTCGACCTCACCCTCGGGGCAGGAAAGACCGGAGATGTCGGCGGGCAGGCAGTGCAGGTAGAGCGCCTTGCCGTCCTTCGTGAGCTTCATCATCTCTTCGGTGCAGGCCCAATCCTTGTGCTCGGCGTTCTGCGCGAGGAGCTTCTTCTCCAGCGCGTCGATGCCGGCCTTGTCGCCCTTCTGATAGAGCTTGGTGCGCTCCTCCATGGCCTTGAACGGAGCCCAGGACTTGGGATAAACGATGTCGGCGTCCCGGAAGGCTTCCTTCATGTCGTTGCACTTCTTGAAGCTGCCGCCGGTGGCCGCCGCGTTCTTCTTGGCGATCTCCTCGACCTCGGGCATGACCTCATAGCCCTCGGGATGAGCGAGAGTGACGTCCATGCCGAAGCGGGTGAACAGGCCGATGACGCCCTGCGGGACGGACAGGGGCTTGCCGTAGCTGGGGGAATAGGCCCAGGTCATGGCGACCTTCTTGCCCTTGAGGTTCTCCACGCCGCCGAAGTAGTGGATGATGTGGAGCATATCGGCCATGCACTGGGTGGGATGATCGACGTCGCACTGGAGGTTGACGAGCGTCGGGCGCTGCTCGAGGATACCGTCGCGGTAGCCCTCTTCGAGCGCGTCGATGAAGGTCTTCTGATACTTGTGGCCCTCGCCGATGAACATATCGTCGCGGATGCCGATGACGTCAGCCATGAAGGAGACCATGTTGGCGGTCTCGCGCACGGTCTCGCCGTGGGCGATCTGGCTCACCTTCTCGTCGAGCACCTGCTCCTCAAGACCGAGGAGGTTGCAGGCGGAGGCGAAGGAGAAGCGGGTACGGGTGGAATTGTCGCGGAAGATGGAGATGCCGAGGCCGGAGTTGAACACCTTGGTGTTTTTGTTGCGCTCGCGCAGGTCGCGCAGGGCGTCCGCCACGGTGAAGACCGCGTCGATCTCCTCGTCGGTCTTGTCCCAGGTCCAGTAGAAGTCGTTCTTGTACATATTGTTGATGTGGAGCGTTTCGAGATGACGCGCCAGTTCGACAGTCTTGCTCATGGTGATGATTCTCCTTTATCTTTTTTGTATCGTTTGTTGGCGGTTTACTTGATGTCGTTGCCCGTCAGCTCCTGACGGAAGCTGGTGGCGGAGCCGTCCTTGTTCTCGGGATGATAGAGGCCCGGAACGGCGGCGTAGAGCGCGGCGCAGGTGACGAGATCCTGCTTCCAGGTGATCTCGTTGGGGGCGTGGGCCTGAGACTCGGCGCCGGGGCCGAAGCCGACGCAGGGGATGCCGTAGCGGCCCTGAATGGAAACGCCGTTGGTGGAGAAGGTCCACTTGTCGGTCAGAGGACGGCCGGTGCGGGTGGACATGGCCTTTTCGTCCGCGCCGATGCGCTCGGTGCCCCAGAGAGCGTGGTGCGCGTCGACGAGCGCCTGAACGTGGGGCGCGGTCTCCTTGTTGATCCAGGTGGGGAAGAAGGCCTCGGTCTCATAGACGTGGCCGGTCCAGGACGGACGGTCATACATATACATGGACACCTTGACGTCCTTGGCGTACTTCTTGCAGGCGGGCAGATCCTCGATCTCCTTCAGGCAGGACTGGTAGGTCTCGCCCGCAGTCATGCGGCGGTCGATGGAGATGGAGCAGGAGTCCGCAACAGCGCAGCGGGAGGGAGAGGTGTAGAAGATCTGGCTGGTGGTGCAGGTGCCGCGGCCGAGGAAGCGGGCATCCTCCCAGTGCTCGGGATTGTACTTCGGGTCGAGCATCTTCACGAGGCCCTTGACTTCCTTGTCGTCGCCGGCGTCGTTCTCGTTGAGGTCGCGGACGTTGAGCAGGACCTCAGCCATCTTGTGAATGGCGTTGTCGCCGCGCTCGGGCGCGGAGCCGTGGCAGGAGACGCCGTGCATATCGACGCGGATCTCCATGCGGCCGCGGTGACCGCGGTAGATGCCGCCGTCGGTGGGCTCGGTGGAGATGACGAACTCGATCTGGTCGCGCGCGTCCTCGGGACCCTTGAAGTATTCGTTGACGATGGACTGCCAGCACATACCGTCGCAGTCCTCCTCCTGCACGGAGCCGACGACCATGATCTTGTAGCCCTCGGGGATGAGGCCGAGGTCCTTCATGATCTTCGCGCCATAGGTGGCGGAGGCCATGCCGCCCTCCTGGTCGGAGCCGCCGCGGCCGTAGATGACCTTCTCGTCCTCGTAGCCCTGATAGGGGTCGTGGGTCCAGTTTTCGATGTTGCCGATGCCGACGGTGTCGATGTGGGAGTCAAGCGCGATGATCTTGTCACCCGTGCCCATCCAGCCGATGACGTTGCCGAGCTTATCGAACTCGACCTTATCGTAGCCAAGCTTCTTCATTTCCTCGGCAATGCGGTTGGCGACGCCCTTTTCCTCGCAGCTCTCGCTGGGAATGGCGATCATGTCGCGCAGGAAACGGGTCATGTCCGCCTGATAGCCTTGAGCAGCCTTTTTGATCGCTTCAAAATCCATGAGAAAACCTCCGTGCATAAATTCAGATTTGTCTATTGTAATTTTCATTTCCTTTTACTCTGCCTCTATCATAGCATAAGCTTCGGCAAAGTCAAACAAAAAATTTGCAAATCTGAAAATTTTTTTGAAAAAATGATTGCTTTTTCTTTTATCTATGGTATGATGTAAGCGTGAAAACAGCGTAAGGGAGGAGATAAACTATAGAAGCGTCAAAGCTGGAGACTCTGCGGCAGATTGCCAAGGGCATCGCCGCCCAGTTCGGCAGCAGCTGCGAGGTCGTGGTCCACGACGTGGCTGCCAAGCATCCCGAGCATTCCATCGTCATCATCGAGAACGGGCACGTCACGGGCCGCAAGGTCGGCGACGGCGCATCCCATGTCGCGATGGAGCAGGTGCGCAACGCGGATGCACAGCCGATGGATCACCTGAGCTATCTCACCAAGACGCCGGACGGCAAGATCTTAAAGTCCTCCACGATGTACATTCGCGGCAAGGGCGGCAAGGTCGTGGCCATCCTCGGCATCAACTACGACATCTCCTCGCTTCTGATGGTCGAGAGCGCCGTGCGCGAGCTGACCGCCGCGGGCGACAGCACGCAGACGGAGCCGGAGAAGATCATCAACGTCAACGACGTGCTCGACGAGCTCATCGCCCAGTCGGTCGCCCTCGTGGGCAAGCCCGCGGCGCTGATGAACAAGGAGGACAAGATGCGCGCCATCGGCTTTTTGAGCCAGAGCGGTGCATTCCTCGTCACCAAGTCCGGCGACAAGGTCGCCAAATACTTCGGAATTTCAAAATATACACTTTATTCTTACATTGACAAACAACAGGAGGACAAGCAAAATGGGTAAAATCGATCTGAGCATCAACAAGGTCGGACTGGAGCATAACATCCAGAAGGCCAAGGAAAACAACGTCATCATCCCCACCATCGCGCAGATGCAGCATCCCGAGACCATTCCCGAGAAGATCCAGGCCAAGCTGAAAAACGTGGGTCTGTGGGACGTCAACCCCCTCAACCTCTTCCGCATCACCTGGAAGAACGAGGCCAAGGAGTCCGGCGGCCTCTTTCAGGAGGTCCCCAACTATGTAGAGATCCCCAGCGAGCTTTCGGGCGTACCCTGCCGCATCATCGCCATGGCGGGCAAGTGGTTCCCCACCGGCTGCCACAAGGTCGGCGCGTCCTTCGGCTGCCTCGCTCCGCGTCTGGTCACCGGCCAGTTCGACGCCAACTATCACCACGCCGTTTGGCCCTCCACGGGCAACTACTGCCGCGGCGGCGCGTTCAACTCCAAGCTGCTTGCCGTTGATTCCGTTGCCATTCTCCCCGCCGAGATGAGCAAGGAGCGCTTCGACTGGCTGAGCAAGATCGCCGGTCAGGTCATCGCCACCCCTGGCTGCGAGTCCAACGTCAAGGAGATCTTCGACAAGACTTGGGAGCTCAAGCAGGATCCCAGCATGATGATCTTCAACCAGTTCGAGGAGATGGGCAATCCCCTCTGGCACTACAACGTCACGGGCTACGCCCTCGCGGACCTCTTTGAAGCCGTCAAGAAGCCCGGCCAGAACTTTGCCGGCGCCTGCTTCACCTCCGGCTCCGCCGGCACCATGAGCGCGGGCGACCTGCTCAAGGAGCGTTATCCCGGCCTCAAGCTCGGCGTGGGCGAGGCGCTGCAGTGCCCCACCATTCTCGAGAACGGCTTCGGCGGCCACCGCATCGAGGGCATCGGCGACAAGCACATTCCCTGGATCCACAACGTGAAGAACACCGACATGGCCATCGCTATCGACGATGAGGACAGCCAGCGCCTGCTGCGCCTGTTCAACACCAAGGAAGGCCAGAAGTACCTCAAGGAGGAGCTCAAGCTCTCCGACGAGCTGATCGAGAAGCTGACCTGGCTCGGCATCTCCGGCATCGCGAACGTTCTTTGCTGCATCAAGATGGCGAAGTATTATGAGCTGACCGAGAACGACGTCCTCGCCACCGTCCTGACCGACTCCGCCGCGATGTACGGCAGCCGCATTGAGGAGCTCAACGAGATGCACGGCGCGTACAACGTTGAGGAAGCCAAGCTCGACCACAACCTCCACATGCTCGGCCTCAAGACCGACAACCTGATGGAGCTGACCTACACCGACCGCAAGCGCATCCACAACCTCAAGTATTACACCTGGGTCGAGCAGCAGGCCCGCGACGTCAAGGACCTCAACGCGCTCTGGTACGACACCAAGGGCACCTGGGACGCCGTCCACGCGCAGGCTGCCGAGCTCGACGAGCTCATCAACGAGTTCAACGAGGCCACCGGCCTTCTCAAGGCGCTCTAAGAAGCAGAGACAAAGCCTGCTCCGAAACGCCACCGCAGCAGCGGCTGAGCGGAAAGAGGAGCGGACCGGATCGAAAGCTGAATAAAATTTCATTGCACAGCGTGTGCAGCATCCCCGCAGATAGGGGCCGGCAATGGCAGGTCAAGGGCGCAGCCCTTGCGCTTCTCTGGGGTTTCCAAAAGGGGATATCTCTTACGGTAAGAGATATCCCCTTTTGAGCGGCATCTGCGCCTGTGCGGGTATATGTCTCCTCAGCTGCTGCTGCGGCGGGGTTACGAAGCGATTGCTTTTGCTGCGGGATTCGAGACCATTTTCAATCTTCCGTTTTAGGAGAAATTATTATGCTGAAAAATGTGAAATGCGCGCGCTGCGTCAAGTGCGGCAAGGAATACGAGGCCGTGCCCAACCTCACCAACTGCGAGTGCGGCGGTATCCTCGACATCATCTACGATTACGATTACATCAAGGCCAATCTCACCAAGGAAAAGCTCAAGAGCCGCCCGAACACGATGTGGCGCTACCGCGAGCTGCTGCCCGTGGAGGAGACCACGCCCGACACGCCCCTGCGCGTGGGCTGGAGCCCGCTCTACGAGGAGGACCGTCTTGCGAAGCTCCTCGGCCTCAAGAAGCTGTGGGTGAAGGACGACGGCCAGAACCCCACCGCGTCCCTCAAGGACCGTGCCTCCGCCATGGCGGTCGCCAAGGCGAAGGAGGCGGGCGCGGAGATCATCGCCTGCTCGTCCACGGGCAACGCGGCCTCGTCGCTGGCAGGCAACGCCGCCGCCGCGGGTCTCAAGACCTTCATCTTCGTTCCCTCCCGCGCCCCCAAGGGCAAGGTCGCGCAGCTGATGACCTTCGGTGCGAACGTCATTTCCGTGCAGGGCAACTATGAGGAGACCTTCGAGCTTTCCAAGAAGGCCATCGACAAGTGGGGCTGGTACAACCGCAACGCCGCCATCAACCCCTACCTCTCCGAGGGCAAGAAGACTGTCTCGCTCGAGATCGCCGAGCAGCTCGGCTGGAAGATGCCCGACTACCTCGCCATCTCCGTCGGCGACGGCTGCACCATCGCGGGCGTGTGGAAGGGTCTCAAGGACCTCTACGCTATCGGCTTTATCGACAAGCTGCCGCGCCTGATCTCCGCGCAGGCGGAGGGCTGCCACCCCATCAACCGCGCCATCGCAGAGAATAAGCCCTGGGAGCCGATGGAGGAGAACACCCTCGCCGACTCCATCGCCGTCGGTGTGCCGCGCAACGCGGACAAGGCGCTCATGGCGATCCGCGAGTCCAACGGCATCGTGGTCAACGTGACCGACGAGGAGATCATGGCGGCGCAGAAGCTGCTCGGCACCACCTGCGGCGTGTTCGGCGAGCCGGCGGGCGTGACCGGCACGGCGGGTGTGAAGAAGCTCTGCGAGCAGGGCGTGCTCGGCGCGAACGACACGGTCGTCTCCGTCGTCACCGGCAACGGCCTCAAGGATGTTGCCAACGCCATCAAGTTCTGCGGCGAGCCGATGAGCCTGCCGAACGACCTTGACCTGCTGGTCGAGGAGTTCGCCAAGCGCGGGATCAAAACAAAATGAGAGAAAAAATAGCGCCGCGCGAGTTTTGGAACCGCCGCTCGCAGCATTATGACGAGCAATCGGGAGCGGCGTATGCGGACGCCTACCGCAAAACGGCGGAGTGCATCCGCCCCTATCTCACGCCGAACGACCGTGTGCTGGATTTTGCCTGCGGCACGGGACTTGTCACGCTGCCGGTCGCGCAGATGGCCGCCGAGGTGTGCGCCATTGACATTTCGGACGAGATGGTGCGGCATCTGAAGGAAAAAATAGCAGAGCAGGGGGTCGGCAATGTCAGCGTTTCGTGCATGGATCTCTTTGACGATAGCCTGCGGCCCGGCAGCTTTGACGCGGTGGTCGCCTGCAATGTGCTGCTCTACCTCGAAAACCGCGCGGAGGTGCTCGCGCGCATCCGTGAGCTGCTGCGGCCGGAGGGAATGTTCCTCTCGGCGACGGACTGCCTGGGCGAGCGGCTCACACGCGAGGGTGTTCGCAAGTGGTGGCGCAGCCACACAGGGGAAATGCCCTATGTGTCGTTTGACCGTATGCACACGCTGGAGGCGTCCATCGCCGCGGCTGGCTTTGAGGTGCTGGAGACCGAAAACCTGTTTCCCGCGCCGCCGAACCTCTTTGTCGCAGCAAGAAAAAAGTGAACGAACACAGGAGCGCGGACCGTTGGCCCGCGCTCCTCTTGCGCTCAGACGAAGTATTTGTTGACGATGGGGACCCGGCTCAGCAGCGCGGAGACCAAAAAAGACAGCGCGCCGATGAGCAGCGTCAGAAGCGGCACGGAGAAAAAGGCGTTGCAGGAGAGCGTGTTGACGCCGAGAAATTGATCGAACGTCTCGATGAACAGCGGATGCACGAGGTAGGCGCCGAAGCTCCAGCGGGAGAGCGCGCGGATGCGCGCGTGTCCCTTTTCGCCGAGTGAGGGAAAATTCAAATGCCTGCGGGCGAATACAAAGACGGCGAGACACATCAGCAGCACACCGACCGAGTCGTAGTTGTAGAAGAGCACGGTGGCGGTGTCCAGACGGCGGGAGGCATAGGACGTCATAACGACGGTGACGATGAGACCGGCTACGCCGAGCGCATAGCACCAACGGGCCGCTTTGGGCGAAAGCTCCTTGCGGCTGAGATAGCGGCCCAGCATAAAATAGGCGGCAAAGCCGAGCGTGAAGTGGTAGTATAGCATTCCCGACAGCGAGAGGTAGCTGCTGTAGAGCGGCCAGGAAAACAGAGAAAGAAGTGCGCCGAGCTGCGGCAGCAGAAAGTTGAAAACAAGCGCAAGCAGCAGAAAATAGCGCAGCAGCGTCTCATTCTGCGCGATGGGCCGCAGCAGCGGGACGATCAGATACAGTCCCACGATCATAAACAGAAACCACATGTGGTAGTGACCGGAGAAAAACAGCGTGACCGCGGTGGACAGGGCGCATTTGTTGAAGAAGTATGCGTAAGCGGCATAGAGCGCAGACCAGAAAATGAAGGCTGTGACGATGCGCAGCACATTTTTCCGCAGGATCTGCCGCAGGCTTTGCGTGCCGGCGAGAAAGAATACGCCGCTGATCATCACGAAGACGGGAACGGTCCAGCGGACGAGGCTGTCATACAGGTTAAAGGCCTGCCACGCGGTTGAATAAATATCGGTGTCCGCCCAATGCTGCGCGGAAAGGTGGAGTGCAACGACGGCAAAGGTCGCCGCAACGCGCAGCACGTCATAGCAGGCGACGCGCTGCGATCCGGATCGTTCCATGCTTATCCCCCAATCGTCGTTTCCGCGGCTTCGGCCGCATCGACGGGGGCGGCTTCCTCTGCGAGAGTATTTTGCGCCTCGACAGCCTCCTGTGCGGCACACGTGGCGGACTGTACCTGCGCTTGAGCTTGTGCCTGTGCTTGAGCTTGAGTCTGAGCCGCCTCACGCGCGGCGGCCTCCGCCTCGGCGCGCTCACGCTCGGCGGCGGCGCCCTCGGCGCGGGCGCGGGAGACCTCCTCTTCCTTCTGCTTCTCCGCCTGCTTCATGGCCTTGTCGAGCCTGCGCCGGCTGGAGCGCTTTTCCACGCCGTGCACGACGCGCAGCACGAGGAAGAGCAGCACGAGACCCACGCCGAACCAGCTCCAGAAGCCGAGGGTGATGAGCGTTTTGAGCGTCCACAGCTCGGCCTGGATGCCGAGGAAGCAGCACACCACCGACGCGGCGAGCGCCGCGCCGAAGAGAATGACCCACAGCACCGACTTGACCGCGGAGGTCTTGCGCACGCGCAGGTGCGCGATCAGAAACAGCACCGCGAGCAGGAACAGCGCGGGATACTGCGAAAACAGAATGGTACGAAGGTTCATGGAAGCGATCCTCTTTTCTTCTCTTGTTTTGCTCAGAGGGTGCAGAGCCCGCGGCGGAGGTATTGACCCTCGGGGCCGCCGACGATCTTGCCGTCCTCGACCATCAGGCTGCCGCGCAGGTAGACCTTAGCGATGCCGCCCTCGGTGCGCAGACCCTCAAAGGGGGTGTAGCCGGCCTTTGTGACCATGTCGCGCGCGGAGAGGATGTGGCTGGCCCTGGGATCGTAGACCGCGATGTCCGCGTCGGAGCCCGCGGCGATGACGCCCTTGCGGGGATAGAGCCCGTAGAGCTTCGCGGGATTTTCGCACAGGGCGCGGCACATTCCGGCGACGGTCATTCTGCCCGCGGCGACGCCGCGGGTGTAGACGACCTCGCCGCGCGTCTCCACGCCGGGCAGACCGCCGGGGATCTTCGTGAAGTCCTCGCGGCCCATGTCCTTCTGCGCGAGGGTGAACGAGCAGTGGTCGGTGGAGATGGTCTGGATCTCGCCGCGGCGCAGACCGCGCCAGAGCGCGCGCTGATTTTCCTCGGCGCGGATGGGCGGCGCGCAGACATAGCGCGCGGCCATGGACCAGTTGGCGTCGTAGTACACGCCGTCGTCGAGGGCAAGGTACTGCGGGCAGGTCTCGACATAGACCCTCTGCCCGCGGGCGCGGGCAAAGGCGACCTCGTCGAGCGCCTCGCGGTTGGTCAGGTGGACGATGACCACCGGTGCGTCCGCCGCCTCGGCGATGCGCAGCAGCCGCGCGACCGCCTCGGCCTCGAGATAGTCGGGCCTCGCCTCGGGGTGGGCGGAAACGTCCGCCGCGCGTCCGGCGGCCTTGAGCTCGGCAATGCGCGCGTCGATCACACCGGCGTTCTCGCAGTGGACGCCCGCGATGCCGCCGCGCTTTTTCAGCGCCTTGAGCGCGGAATACACCGCGCCGTCGCCGATCATCATGGCGGGGTAGGTGAGGTACATCTTGAAGGACGTGATGCCTGCGGCGAACATATCGTCCAGCTCGCCCTCGATGCCCTCGTTCCAGTCGTCGATGGTCATGTGGAAGCCGTAGTCGCACGAGCATTTACCGTCGGCCTTTTTGTGCCAGAGGTCAAGACCGTAGGCAAGCGTCTCGCCCTTGTTCGGGCAGGCGAAGTCGATGATGGTGGTCGTGCCGCCGCGGATGGCGCTGCGGGTGCCGGACGCGAAATCGTCGGCGGTGGTCGTGTTGCACACGTCGAGATCGAAGTGCGTGTGCGCGTCGATGAAGCCGGGGAAGAGGTAGCAGCCGGAAACGTCCGTCACCTCGGCGCTTTTTGCCTCGGCGGGGGAGATGTGGCCGACCTGCGCGATCTTCTCGCCGTCGAGCAGGACGTCCGCGCGGCGGGAGCCGCGGGGCGTGACGACAAAGCCGCCCCTGAGCAGTTTTTTCATATCCATTCAGCTCCTTTGTCTGAAAATATTCATACACCTTTACCATAGCACGTTTTTGCCGCGATTTCCACAGGAAAAGAGAAATCGGCAAAAGCGACAAGAAAGCGCGGTGAAAATCTGTGATTATGGCGAGAGAATGCGGCTTGTGAAAAAGCGGAAAAGAAGATAAAATAAATCTATCCTGCCGAAGCTGTGCGCCCGATCCGGACAAGCGCTCCGGCAAAAATTTTCAGGAGGAAAAAAGCTATGCGCAAGTTTTTGTCCCTGCTGCTGACGATGGCGATGGTCCTTTCCCTGGCCGTGACGGTCAACGCCGCCGCACCCAAGGAGGACATCACCATTCTGCACACCAACGATGTTCACTGCGACTATGAGAAGTATGCCAAGGTCGCAACGCTGCACAAGAGCGCGGATCTGCTCGTTGACGCGGGCGACCATGTTCAGGGCGGCGTGATCGGCACGCTCTCCAAGGGCGAGTACATCGTCGACATCATGAACTACCTCAAGTACGATGCTGCCGTTCCCGGCAACCATGAGTTCGACTATGGCATGGACCAGTTCCTGCACATTGCCAAGGATCTGGCGAAGTATCCCTATATCTCCGCAAACTTCACCGGCAAGGACGGCAAGCCCTACTTCGACGCTTATAAGATGTTCGAGGTCAAGGGCGTGAAGGTCGCGTTCGTCGGCGTCTGCACGCCGGAGACCTTTACCAAGTCCACCCCCACCTACTTCCAGGACGCCAACGGCAACTACATCTATGGCTTCTGCGAGGGCAACAACGGCGCTGACCTCTACAATGCGGTGCAGAAGGCCATCGATGCGGCTAAGGCCGCGGGCGCCGATTATGTCATCGGCCTCGGCCATCTCGGCATCGACGAGCAGTCCTCTCCCTGGATGAGCAAGGAAGTCATTGCCAACACCACCGGCTTTGACGCCTTCATCGACGGTCACTCCCACTCCACCTTCTCCGAAACGATCAAGGATAAGTCCGGCAAGGAGGTCGTCTTTGAGCAGACCGGCACCAAGCTCGCCAACGTCGGCAAGATCATCATTAAGGCCGACGGTACCATCACCCACGAGAACGTTGATCTGAACACGGTCGAGCCCGACGCCGAGGCGGCGGCCTATATCCAGACCATCACCGATAAGTTCGACGCCCTGCAGAAGCAGGTCGTTGCCAAGACCAGCGTGGAGCTGACCATCAACGGCGCGGACGGCAAGCGCGCGGTCCGCAATGCCGAGACCAACCTCGGCGACCTGTGCGCGGACGCCTACCGCATCCTGCTGGGCGCTGACATCGCCTTCGTCAACGGCGGCGGCGTGCGCGACAACATCAAGGTCGGCGACATCACCTACGGCGATATCATCAAGGTCCATCCCTTCGGCAACGAGGCCTGCCTCGTTGAGGTCACCGGTCAGCAGATCAAGGATGCTCTGGAGCTTGGCTCCGCGGCCTATCCCGGCGAGAGCGGCGGCTTCCTGCAGGTTTCCGGCCTGACCTACACCATCAATGCGGACATTCCCAGCTCCGTGGTGAAGAACGATAAGTCCGAGTTCGTCAAGGTCGACGGCGCGTACCGTGTGTCTGACATCATGGTCGGCGGTCAGCCCCTCGACGTCAACAAGACCTACACCCTCGCCTCCCATAACTACATGCTCAAGGATGCCGGCGACGGCTACACCATGTTCGGCACCAAGAACGTCAAGCTCCTCAAGGACGGCGTGATGATCGACAACCAGGTCCTCATCAACTACATCGTCAATAATCTCGGCGGTGTGGTCGGCGAGCAGTATGCCGCCCCGCAGGGCCGCATCACCATCAAGACCGCTGCTTCCGATGTCCCGACGAACGAAAGCGAAAAGGTCATCGCCGGCCGCAATACCACCGTGACCGAGGGCGATACCTACACCGTCGTCGCGGGCGACTGCCTGTGGAATATCGCCTACAAGCTCTACGGCACCGGCACGCTCTACACCAAGCTGGCCGAGGCCAACAAGCTCGCCGATCCGTATATCATCTACATCGGCCAGATCCTGACCGTTCCCGCCAAGTAAAAAACTGCACAATTAGGAAAGCCGCCCGTTTGGGCGGCTTTCTTCTGCGCTTTTTTGCTTTTTACGAATTCTATATTACCACATTTCGGGCAAATTTTCAAGTCTTGTCTTTTCCTTGCCGGGGGTGTAGATAACATGGCGAGGTGAAAAAGAGATGAATGAATTGATGTTATTCGGCACGCTGTCCGCGCAGCGGACCGAGGCGGCGCTGCTGCGCGGGAACGCCGTGACGGAACGCTTCGGCCTGACGCTCACGCCGGAGCAATGCGGACGTCTGCTGGAGCGCCGCGCTTTGGCCTTGCGGGAGACGGAACGCATCGAGCCGGGCGAGGGCATCCTGCCGAAGCTGGCGGTCGCGCTGTACGACTCGCCCTGCGTCGGGCCGGAGAACTGGGAGGAAGCGCTCGGCGGGCTGACGGAGCTGTTCTACCACTTCAAGGGCGCGTGCGGCGAACATCTCGGCGACGACGAGCTGCTCGCCGCGCTGGTGCGGCTATACAACGGCTGGGCAGGCGGCTGCGCGGACCGCATCGCCGATCTCGATGGCCGCGCGATGCTGCGCTTTGCGCGCACGGGAAGGGTGGGGGACGATGACGAATGAGCTGACGCGCCCCCTGACGGGCGCCGAAGAGAGGCTGTGGCAGGAAAAGCTCGCCGCGCTGCTCGTGCGGCAGATCGCGCTTTACACCGCGAATGAAAGCAGCTCCGTGCCGGCTGCCGCCGCGCGGGAGCTGCTACGCGGCGTGCTGTTTTTCCTTGCTGTGCCGGAGGAGCCGGAGGCAAGCAGCCGGCCGGAGGATGTGGGGAGCCGATACGAGGCGGAACGCGCGGCGCGTATCCGCGTCCTGCTTCCGCTCGACCTTGCGGACGAGCTGGCGCGCGGGCAACGCCGTGCGCAGCGGGATGCCGCGCTGACGATCGCGCTCTGGCGAAAGGTCGTTGCGGCGCTGCCGCCATTGGAGAACCGCTCGCTCCGCGATACGCTGCGGAGCATCGGCAGGGGCTTCCGCCGCTACGATACCCGCTTTTTCCCGCAGCGGTTTGATTGTGACATTGACTATCAGCTTGCCGTTCCGGTATCGGAGAGCCTGTTGGGGATAAATTATGTCAACCAATATCTGACCCATCTGGCGGCGGAAAATAGTCTGCTCACGCGATTGCCGCAGGGCGAGGTCCGCGCGGTGCTGGAGCGCTCCTGCCCGGATTGGCGCGGGCTGCTGGTGAATCTCTACGCGCCGGTCGCGGCGAACGCGCTCGCCCGCACGCTCCTCGGCGGGGAGGGGCTGACGCTCTCAGATGGCGAGATCGACGCGCTCCGCGAGCGCTGGGAGCACGCGCGGCCCGAGCAGATCATGGCCGACTTGCTTGCAGCGGCGGATGCGCTCGCGGAGCGGCTCGCCCTCCCACGCGGCGCGGGGAAATATCTGAGCGGCTTCGCCCGTGAGGTCGCTGCCCGCGCCGAAGCTCTGCGCGACTGCGGCGGCCTGCGGGGAGTGTTCGTATGAAAGAAAAAGGGCACGGCCGCTTTTCGGCGGCCGCGCCTGTATCTTGTAAGAAAGTTTACGCTTACGCGAACAGATAGCTGTACTTGTCGCGGATGGTGAAGATCAGCGCCTCGATGTCCACCGGCAGATCGTTGTCGGAGGTGGAGAGATCGTAGTCGCGCTCCTCCGCCATGCGGACGCGGACGTGGTCGGCGTCGAGGAAGAGGACGCCGGGGTTCTTGCTCTCCGCCATATCCTCCGCCGTCTGGAAGAGGGTGAACTTGTCGTGGCAGGGCTCACTGGCATAGGGGCAGAACTGCGTGCAGTTGCCGCACTCGTTGCACATCTTGTCGACGTGGATGATCTGGTGGCTCTCGTCGGGCATGACGACCGCGACGTTCGCGCGGTTCGGGCAGGAGTCCACACAGTTCTCGCAGACGGTGGAGCACTGCAGGCAGCGCTCGCCCTCGCACTTGCCGGACATCTTGAGGATGCCGTGCTTGGCGATGGCGTCGGACTCGGTGATGAACGCCTGCGCGGGGATCTCATACTCGTAGGGCGCGCCGATCACGGCTTCGGCAAAGCGGGCGGCGTCGGCAATGCCCTCGACCACGGTGGCGGGACCGCGGTGCGCGTCACCCGCGCAGTACACGCCCTCGACATTGGTCTCAAACGCGGGGCCCTTGCGCTCCATCTCGATGCCGTTTGCGGCCATGAGGTCGGAATCGACCTGCTCGCCGACGGCGGAGAGCACGAGGTCGCAGGGGATGGAGAACTGCTCGCCGGACTTCACGGGGCTGCGGCGGCCGGTCTCGTCGGGCTCGCCGAGCACCATCTTGTCGCACAGCAGCATACCCTTGGCCTGCTTGACGGGAGCGGCCAGCTCGATGAACTCCACGCCCTCGTCGATGGCGAGCTGCAGCTCGTGCTCGTCGGCGGGCATGAACTTCTTGGTGCGGCGGTAGAGAATGGTGGCGTGCGCGCCCATGCGCTTGGCGACGCGGGCGGCGTCCATGGCGGTGTTGCCCGCGCCGACGACCACGATGTTGCCGGAGAGGTTGGGCTTGACCTGCTTCTTTTCCTTCTTCATCCACTCGATGACGCCCTGCACGTTGCCCTCGATGTCGAGCTTGCCGGCCTTCCACGCGCCGGTGGCGAGAAGAATATGGGTGTAGCCCATTTCCTTCAGCTCCGCGACGGAGGGAGCGCTCTTGCCGCACTTGACCTCAACGCCATAGCGCAGCATCAGGGCGATGTCCTTGTCGATAGCCTCGTCGGAAATGCGGAAGGCGGGAATGACGTAGCGCGGCACGCCGCCGAGCTTGCGCTCACGCTCGAAGATGGTGGTCTCGATGCCGGCGCGGCCGCAGAAATACGCCGCGGCGATACCGGTCGGGCCGCCGCCGATGATGGCGACGCGCTTGCCCTCGACGCGCTCGGGCAGCTTGATGGACGCCATCAGGGCATTGTAGCCCTTCTGCGCGGCGAGGAGCTTGGTGTCGCGGATATGGACGCTCTCCTCATAGAAATTGCGGGAGCACTTGCCCTGGCAGCGGTGCGCACAGATGGTGCCGGTGATGAAGGGCAGGGCGTTCTTTTCGGTGATGAGCTTGAGCGCAGGGCCGTAAAGACCCTTGCGGCACAGCTCGAGGTACTCGGGAATGTCCTGCTCGATGGGGCAGCCGCCCTTGCAGGGGGCGATGAAGCAGTCGAGCCAGGGCACCTGCTCGGTGGACTTGCGGCTGGGCAGGGGCTTGATGGGCTTGAGGTGATGGTAATTCGTGCGGGCGGAGGCGGCGAGGTCGGAGATGGCGGCGGAGTCGGTGCCGGCGAAGGCGCGGTACTCCATCGGCTCGACCTTCTCGACCATCTGGAGCAGGCGGTTGTAGCCGCCCGGCTTGAGAATGGTGGTGGCGACGGTGATGGGCCAGATGCCCGCGGCAAAGAGCTTATCGCAGTTGAAGTATTCCGCGCCGCCGGCGAAGGAGATACGCATCTTGCCGCCGAACGCGCGGGAGATGCGATTGCACATCTCAATGGTCAGCGGGAAGAGGCTGCGGCCGGACATATACATCTCGTCGTTCGGCAGCTCGCCGCGCGTGGTGTCCACGGGGAAGGTGTTGGAGAGCTTGAGACCGAACTCCAGACCCTCCTTGTCCGCGAGCTTCTGCAGACGCTCGAACATGGGCACCGCGTCCTCCCACTGGAGATCCTCGTTGAAGTGATGCTCGTCGAACACGATGTAGTCATAGCCCATGGAGTCGAGAATGCTGCGGGCGGTCTTGTAGCCGAGGATGGTGGGGTTGCACTTGACGAAGGTGTGCAGGTGCTTCTTTGTGAGCAGATAGCTTGCGATGCGCTCGATCTCCTGCGGCGGGCAGCCGTGGAGCGTGGAGACGGTGACGGAGCGGGACACGCGCGGAGAGATATGCGTGATGAAATCACGCTCGGCGGGGAACAGCTCGGTGAGCACCTTTTTGCACTCCTTGAACTGCGCGGTCTTGCTCGCGTCCATCATGTTGTCGATGTAGCTGTTGACCTTGCGGCCCTTGATGCCCTCGAGGTCGTAGCCGACGGACATATTGAACACGAACCCGTCGGGATCGCCGAGGCCGTAGACCTTGGAGATGACCTTGAGCGCGCACCACGCCTTGATGTACTCGTCCTGCGCCTGCGCCACGGTCAGCTCGGTGGACCACTCCTGATTGTAGCCCTCGTCGGCGGCGAGGATGCAGGGACGGGGCACGCAGGCGGCAAGCTCGGCGCCGTCCATCTTCTGTACGGTCTTGACCTCGAAGAAGCGCGCGCCCGCGAAGTAGGCGGCGATGATGTTCTGCGCGAGCTGGCTGTTGGGGCCGGCGGCGGGGCCGAAGGGCGTTTCGATGCGCTCACCGAAGATGGGCAGGCTCTTGCCCGTGGCCTCATACTTCTTGTGGACGCCGAAGATGTCGCCGCTCTGGGCGTACTCGGTCACGACCCAGTTCATCAGGGACGCGAACGGAATGGGATACATTTTCTCAGACATCGTTGTTCCTCCTATGTAATGTTTCCTTAATACTCGCAGTGATTGAGGCTGCCCCAGAGCTTCTTCGCGGCCTCGAGGATGTGGGCGTTCTCGGCCTCCTCGTCGATGCCGACGAGCTGACGGTCGAGCATGAGCGTCTTGCCGGCGGCGATGGTGGTCTGGCACTGGCGGCCAGTCATGCCGAAGATCATGTGGCCGTCGATGTTCGCGTCGGAGAACGGGGTGAACGGCTTATAATCCATCACGATGATGTCCGCCGCCGCACCCGCCTTGAGCACGCCGAGCTGGTCGGGGAAGTACTTCGCGCCGATCTTCGCGTTGTTCTTGAAGAGCATATCCGTGACCTCGCACCAGCCGACGTTCGGCAGGCAGTTCTGGCTGCGCTGGGAGCAGAGGGCGACCTTGAGGGATTCGAGCATATCGTTGGTGTAGGCGTCGGTGCCCATGCCGAGCAGGATGCCGCGCTTGTAGAGCTGGAGGACGGGGCAGATGCCGATGGCGTTGCCCATGTTGGATTCCGGATTGTTCACGACCATCGTGCCCGTTTCCTTGATGATCTCCATCTCGGCGGTGTTGACATGGATGCAGTGACCGAGGATGGTCTTGGGGCCGAGGATGCCGTGATCCTGAAGGCGCTGGACGGGACGGCGGCCGTAGTTCTGGAGGGAATCGTACACGTCGTTCATGCCCTCGGAGACGTGGATGTGATAGCCGGTGCGGCCGTTGTTGGCCTCGACCATGCGGTCGAAGGTCTTATCGGAAATGGTGAAGAGCGCGTGACCGCCGAACATCGCCGCGAGCATGGGATCCTTGCGCTGCTCGCATTCCGAGATGAAGTCGGCATTTTCCTTGATGGCCTGCAGGCACTTCTCCTCGCCGTCGCGGTCGGAGACCTCATAGCACAGGCAGGAGCGCAGGCCGAGACGCTTGCTCTCCTCGGCGATGGTGTGCAGCGTGCCGGGGATCTCGCCGTAGCTGGCGTGGTGGTCGAACACGGTGGTGACGCCCTGCTTGATGGAGTCGATGTAGAGCGCGGTGGCGCTGGCCTTGGTGCCGTCCATCATCAGGTGGCGGTCGATGGCCCACCACGTTCCGTCGAGGACCTCGTAGAAGTTTGTCGGGTTGTTGCCGACGATGGACAGGCCGCGCGCGAGCGCGGAATAGATGTGGGTGTGCGCGTTGATGAAGGCGGGCATGATGACGCCGCCCTTGGCGTCGACGATCTCGGCGTCGGGGTACTTCGCGCGCAGAGCGGCCTCCTCGCCGACCTCGGCGATCCTCGCGCCCTCGTAGGCGACCGCGCCGTGTTCGTAGTAGCCGCGGCCCTCTGCGTCGCGGGTGATGAGACGTCCGTTGGTGATGAGCTTCATAAGTGGTTTCCTCCTGTTAAATGGTTTCAACTGACAAAGCCTTCAGGCAAAAAGAAAAGACGCTCCAAGCGAGTCACTCGCCCGAAACGTCAGCGTTTCTGCCGGAGTGATAGTTTCAGCCCGTGCGCGCAGCACTTCGTTACAGCTATCAGTCATAGATTGTAGATTTATTTTACACGAAGGCGGGAACAATTTCAATGGAAATTTCGTCAAAATCCGTGAAAAGAGCCTTGATAAAACAGAGAAATCGCCTTTTGATTTTTGTGCAAAGCGATGAAGGAGCAAAAAAGTTACCCCGCGTTGGCCGTGTAGACCCCGCCAAACCTGCACATGAATTGCAGGTGGGTCGCCTCTGTCCGGTTTTACTGCTTCCAACGTCCGACCGCGAAATGCAGCCGGGAGGCCTGCAAACCACCGGAGCGTACCGGCGTCCCGTATGACGAAATGTGGGTTTATAAAGAGCCTATCACGAACCACGCAGGGTAATTGCCATTGTAAGCGGAGCGGCGGGAAAAATCCGTCGGAAGCGAGGTTATTCCTCCTCGTCCTCCATCATCTGCTCCATGAAGAGGTCGTAGACCTCGTTGATCTCGTCCTCGTCGACGACGTTGGCGAGCATCTCCTCGCCGTCCACCGTCTCGCTCTTGAGAATGATGAGGCCGTACTCGTCCTCATTCTCCTCCTCGCCCTCCTCCACAACGGGGAAGAAAGCCATATAGGTCGTGCCGTTGTGCTCGAGCGCGTCGATGTATTCCAGCTCGATGTCGTTGCCCTCCTCGTCCGTCAGCGTGACGAAATTCGGGCCGTATTCTTCGCTCATGGGGGTGTCCTCCTCCAACAGTCGGTATTTGAGATGGAGATAGTATAGCGCATTTCCAAGCGCAATGCAAGTTTGACATCTGCGCGATTTTGTATTACAATAAATTACCTATTGTCAAAAGACAGCGAAGCGGAGCTCCGCTTTTTCAATTCGCAAAAGGAGGTAGCGCAATGGAAGGGAAACACGAAGCCGCCCGTGCGCCTCGAAAAAACCACAGAAGGAGCGGCGCCGGCATGACGGCGCTGAAGGTGCTCGGCACGCTCCTGGCCATCGGCGTCTGCACGGCGCTGATGTTCTTCGGCATTTTTATGAAGTATGTCCACACCACGCTCGAGCCGGTGCTGGACGTGGATATGAGCGCCATCACGCTCAACCAGAGCTCGGTCATCTATTATCAGGACAAGAGCACGGGCGAGTGGAAGGAGCTGCAGAAGATCCACGGCACCGAGGACCGCACGAACATTGAATTTTCCGACATCCCCGACCATGTCTGGCAGGCTCTGGTGTCCATCGAGGATCAGCGCTTCTTCCAGCATCACGGCGTGGACTGGAAATCGACCGGCAAGGCGGTGTTCACCATGCTCACCGGCGGCGGAACGCAGCGCGGCGGCTCGACCATCACCCAGCAGGTCATCAAGAACGCCACCGGCAACAATCAGCCGACCATCAAGCGCAAGGTGACGGAGATCTTCCAGGCGCTGCGCTTCTATAAGAATTATTCGCGTGAGGAGACGCTGACATTCTATCTGAACCTCGTCTACTTCGGCAACCATTCCTACGGCATCCAGGCGGCCGCCGAGAACTACTTCGGCAAGGACGCCAAGGACCTGACCGTCGCCGAGGGCGCGGCCATTGTCGGCATCACGCAGTACCCCTACCTCTACGACCCCTCCCGTCAGGGCACGCTCGACAGCGGCAAGACCTTCCGTGAGAAGAACAAGGAGCGGCAGGAGACGGTGCTCGACAAGATGCACGAGCTCGGCTATCTGGACGACGCGGAATACGAGGCGGCGGTCAACGAGCCGCTGGTGTTCGTGTGGGACGACAACTATGTGCCCTCCGACAGCTCGAAGGAGAAGGTGGCGGAGACCGCCGCGGAGGAGTTCGATCCGTATCTCGTCGAGCAGGTCTTCAACGACGTGGTCGACGCGCTGCACCGCGAGAAGAACTATTCCGAGGAGATCGCCAAGAAGCTGCTCTACACCGGCGGCTATCAGATCTACGCGACCATCGACCCTGAGCTGCAGAGCATCGTGGAGAAGGTCTACGCCGATACGAGCAACCTGCCCTACACCTCGTCCAAGGGCGAGCAGCTGCAGTCCGGCATGACCGTCATCGACAACGCCACGGGCAACATCGTGGCGATGGCGGGCCGCGTCGGCGAGCGCGAGGGCCGCTTCCTCTTCAACTACGCGACCGCCACCCGCCCCTGCGGCAGCGCCATCAAGCCCATCGCGGTCTACGCGCCCGCGCTGGATACCGGCGTCATCACGCCGGCGACGGTGCTCGACGACTATCCCGTGCGCCTGCAGGCGAACGAGAACGGCACGGAAAAAGCGTGGCCGAAGAACTCCTACAGCGGCTACAAGGGTCTTATCACGCTCCAGACCGCGCTGCGCGTGTCCACCAATACCACGGCGGTGCGCGTGCTCGAGGCGCTCTCTCCGTCCGTGTCCTACGACTTCATGACACAGAACCTCGGCTTCACCACGCTGGTCAACAGCGATCTCAACTCCGCAGCGCTCGGCCTCGGCGGCCTGACCTACGGCGTGAACACGGTCGAGATGGCGGCGGCGTACTCCGCCTTTGCCAACAACGGCGTGTATACAAGGCCGCGCACCTACATCGAGGTGCGCGACAACAAGGGCAACCTTGTGCTGGAGAACAAGCAGGAGTCGTGGGTGGCGATGAAGGAGTCCACCGCGTACTCGATCAATGAGCTGCTCAAGGGCGTGGTGCGCAGCGGCACCGGCACCGAGGCGGCCTTCTCCGGCATGACCATCGCCGGCAAGACCGGTACGACCTCCAGCAACTATGACCGCTACTTCGTCGGCTACACGCCGTACTACACCGCGGCGGTGTGGATCGGCTACGACCAGAATGCCAGCATCCGCGCGAACGGCAATCCCGCCGCGCAGCTGTGGAAGAAGGCCATGAGCGAGGCACACGAGAACCTGCCCAATCAGAATTTCAATGGGAGTACCGCCGACATGACGCAGGTGACGGTCTGCACCCGCACGGGGCTTCTGCAGGGCCCGGGCTGCACCGATGTGCAGACGGTCTGGGTGGCGGCGAGCAACGCGCCCGCGCTGGTGTGCGACGGCCATGTGGCGGTGAACCTCTGCACCGAGAGCGGCAAGCTCGCGACCGAGTATTGTCCCGCCGAGTGCGTGCAGAGCGTGAACGCGATCGACTTCACGACCGAGAATCTGACGGCGGCGTGGGGCTATGAGCGCACGACGATCCTCCTGCCGCTGAGTGCGGCGGAGTACGAGGCGTATGCCGCGCAGCAGGCCGCCGATCCGACGTTTGTGATCCCTGCGGGCAAGCCCGTTCAGGCGAACGACAGCGGCAGCGTGTTCAGCGATCTGATGATGCTCGGCCCCTGCACGCTCCACCAGTACGTCGAGCCGGAGCCGACGCCGGGCGAGGGCTATTACGACGAGAACGGCAACTGGGTTCCGGCCGGCGAGACCGACCCGACCGACCCGACCGATCCGGAGGGATCGGAGGAGGTGTCGCCGGAGCGGGGAACGGATTTCCTCAACTGGCTGCTCAACACCGCGGCGTAAAATTGAACGGAAAAAGGAAGGCTCACATCGAGCCTTCCTTTTTTGTGCGCAGCACCTGGGCGGCGAGCAGCAGGAGCAATGGAAAGAGCACCATGCCTGCTACGCCGAAGGCGCGGGCGCCGAGGTACATCGCCATGAGCGAGGCGATGGGCGGCAGCCCCGCCTGCGCGGCGACGAGCTTCGGCTCGGTGATGCTGCGCACGGTGAGCGTGCAGAGGTAGAGGATGGCGAGCGCAGCCCCGCGCGGCACCGAGCCGAGCAGCAGCTCGGCAAGCGCCCAGGGAATAAGCACCGTTCCTGTGCCGAACACCGGCAGCGCGTCCACGAGCGTGATGAGAAAGGCGGCGAGCAGGGAGTAGCGCTCGCCCAGCAGCCAGAAGCCGGCGAGGAGCTGGCAGAAGGTGAGGGAGCAGAGGATCGCCTGTGCGCGCAGCCAGCGCGTGAGCGAGTGCGTCACGCCGTCGCGCCAGAAGCGCAGCCGCTGCTGCGCGCGGGGGCTCAGGCGGCGTTTCGCCGCCGCGCAGAGCGTGGGATAGGAGGCGGCGAGGAAGAAGACGGCAAGCAGCGTTGTTGCGGCGAAGAGCACCAGCGCCGGCACGGCGGCGGCCATCGAGCCGAGCAGGGCGAGGGCGCGGGAGGCGAGACCGGCGAGCGCCGTGCTGCCGTAGGCCGCCCAGTCGGAGAGCTCGGCGGTCAGAAGCTCCCGCAGCCAGTCAGGACAGAGCGCGCCGTAGGCGCGCAGCCGATCGAGCAGTCCGCCGGTCAGCGCGGGCAGCGCGTCGAGCAGCGTCGGGAGCTGGGTGAGGAAGGCGGTCGCCTCGGTGAAAAGCGCCGAGAGGAGCAGCGAGAGGAGCCCGCCGAGGAGAAAGAGCAGAAAGAGCGTCAGCAGCGCGGCGGAGAAGCCGCGCTTGAAATGAACGGTCCGCCGCAGGAGGAGAATGACCGGCTCCATCGCGCGGGCCGCGGCGAACGCGAGAAGGAAGGGCAGCAGCCACCAAAGCAAATAGCGGAGAAAGAGATAGAGCGCTGCGGCGAGCACGGCATAATAGGCGCCGGTGAGCAAAAACTCCTTTTTTTGTTCGCTCTGCAAAAAGACCGGCCTCCTTCCTGTCGAATGTTATAGGAAAAAGCTACTTGCACTCTGTGGATCGTTATGGTATCATACCTCCATAAAAGGACAAATGCCCACGGGAGGAGAACAGGACATGGGGAAAAAGACAAAATTCTATCTGGTCGCTGCGGATGCGCTGCCGGAGATCTTTCTCAAGGTCGCCGAGGCCAAGCGGATGCTTCACGCGGGCGAGGTGAGCACGGCGGGCGAGGCCGCGCGGCAGGTCGGCATCAGCCGCAGCGCCTTTTATAAGTACCGCGACAGCGTGCAGCCCTTCAACGACATGAAGACCGGCCGCATCATTACGTTCTACGCTCTGCTCAAGGATAACCCGGGCGTGCTGAGCAACGTTCTTTCTATTTTTGCCGGTTCGGGCGCAAATATACTCACCATCAACCAGAGCATCCCGACAAACGGCTGCGCCGCCGTGACCATCTCGGCGGAGACGAGCGATATGCGCGAATCGCTCGAGGAGCTCATCGCCAGCGTTGCGGAGACGGCGGGCGTGGTCAAGTTCGAGATCCTTGCGGGCTGAACCCGCAGAGAGGGTACGGCATACAATGAGTCAGCAGACTGCTTGCAGTTTGCCGACTCATTTTTTTGCTGGGAAGAGAAGGGGGCTGCTATGGGCCTTATCGTACAGAAATTCGGCGGCAGCAGCGTGCGTGACCGCGAGCGGCTGCTGCGTGCCATGAGGATCGTCCGGCGCACCTGGGAGCAGGGGGACGACGTGGTGGTCGTGCTCAGCGCGCAGGGCGACACGACCGACGCGCTGCTCGCGCGCGCCCGCGAGCTGACGGAAGAGCCGCCGCCGCGTGAGCTGGACGCTCTGCTCGCCACGGGGGAGACCGCGAGCGTGGCCCTCGGCGCGATCGCGCTTGCCTCGCTCGGTGTGCCGGCAGTCTCGCTCTCCGGCTGGCAGGTGCCGGTCGGGACGGACGGCACGCACGGCGGCGCGAACGTGAGAAGCGTGGGCGCGGAGCGCATCCGGCAGGAGCTGGCGCAGCGGCGCGTCGTGCTCGCGGCGGGCTTTCAGGGCGTTGACGCGGCGGGAGACGTCACCACGCTCGGGCGCGGCGGCAGCGACACGAGCGCCGCGGCGCTCGCGGCCTTTCTCGGCGCGGAGCGCTGTATCATTTATACGGACGTGGACGGCGTTTATACCACCGATCCGCGCGTGTGCCCGACGGCGCGGCGGCTCGCCGCCGTCTCCTGCGACCAGATGCTCCGCCTTGCCGCGAACGGCGCGCAGGTGCTCCACGACCGTTCGGTCGCGCTGGCGGCAAGGCACGGCGTGACCGTCGAGGTGCGCTCGTGCGAGGAGGGGAGCGTCGGCACGCTCGTCGTGCCCCGCGCGGAGAGCGGGGACTGTCTCTTATACACATCTCCGAGCCCACGAGACACTCGCTAATCTCG
>ENA-OZIL01000132-OZIL01000132.1-human-gut-metagenome-genome-assembly--contig:-NODE-132-length-39261-cov-10.390629_pt1 | contig 39261 bp, 27 predicted proteins | sample MGYA00244057_ERZ653706 | MGnify/ENA primary metagenome ERZ653706 (study PRJEB26926, sample SAMN06165266) | human gut metagenome | biome: ENVO:00009003; feature: ENVO:2100002; material: ENVO:00002003...
GTCCGAGGTCGAGGCGCTGAAAAAGCAGGTCATAAACTACCTGCGGACGCGGGAGACTTTTCGTGCATACAAAGCCTCCGGCTACTCGAAACGGTATTTAGCCGAGCACGAGCAGGAGATACTTCTGCACCGCGCGGCAAAGAGGCACTTCAATGACCGGGGCCTGAAGAAGCTGCCCACGGTCAAGGCTCTGCAAGCCGAGTACGCTGCCCTCCTTGCTGAAAAGCGAGCCACATACCCGGCATACCGCGAGGCCAGAGCCGAGATGAAAAAGCTTTTGACCTACCGCGCCAACGCCGAGGCGATCCTCGGCATGAACGCAAATACCGGCAAAAGACAAAAAGAGCATGAGCAGCGGTGAACAAAATGTATAGACCGTATGCTGTCAATAGTGCTGTTTCTAGAACATTGAATTAGTACGGCAAGGGGAGGTTGCTCTCTTAACTAAATATGGCGAATAAATTGAGACCTAGTATTGAAAATGTCCTATGCCGTCTGTGCGAATTGATAAGATAAACAGTACCAATCCATTTAACATGTTCAAAGCATTAATTTTTATTATATAAAATCTCGCTACATTTTTATAATTGAATCCGAATGTACAACGATATAAAATGATATGAGAATGAACCAAGACGAAAGAAGGTTTGATGTTCGTGGCTCGGGCTCGCTTTGAAACAAGCCAGAGAGGAAAAAGCCGGACGCAAGCCTATGTGGCGGAGTTGGCCGGCAAGACTGACTGCACCATTATGAACATTGAGAATTAAGGCCAGTGCCCCAGCTTCAACCTGTTTTCAAACTCGTCACTTTGCTTGAAATTCTTGTAGATCAGTTTTTCTGTATAGAAGGGCAGCGTGGAGAGAAAAGCTTTTATCACCTCTAAAACAAATACAATTTTTTATCATATCTTTGGTGGTAAAATAAAGCATTGTCTTTGATAATACTATTTGCTTCTTTTTCTGTGTATGTTCGATTCGGTTTAATCCGTAATGCTATTCTTTGCAGTGCTATAATTCTCATCGGCCTTTTGGATGGATGCCAAAGTAATTTCCTACTTTTATCAAGTAAATGGCTGCTTTTTTGATATTTCTTCTCCATTTCTGCATCTCAATTTTGTTTTTAGCTCAGCCGTGTCAACTCTTTTGTCAATCTATCAATGTTCTCCCCAAACCATTCAAGAAGTTTTGAGGACAAATTAGCTTGCGCCAAAAATATTCTTCTATTTCTTGTTGGAGATGCATAGTACTGTCCATAAAAATTGCTTACGGCACAAAATTGAAAAAACATTCTTCCCATATTCTCTAAATCATATGGATTGAGTTTAGCGTGGCTTAAGTAGATCTTTACATATGATACGAAATCCTCGATATCAATTTTCCCTTCTGAACATTTTGGAGAAGCATATACATAAAAGCGGATCAATTCCCATATAACAGGATGTTTGCAGCTAGTTGTCCAGTCAATGCATCCATTTATTCTTTCTTCACCACAGATAAGCTGCGTTATGATAAAATCTCCGTGTGTATTTGCATAGGTAAATCCAGCCATATCAAAAAGATATGGCTGCATTTTTTCAAGAAAATACATATTAGATTTTATGCGCAGAGCAATTTCAGTATCGCCATTTTCAATAGCTTGATGCAACGTTTTTTCATATCCATGAAGCGTATTTTCAATCGTACGGTTTTGAAAAAACTGTTTATCAATTCCATACAAAAGGGGCGGGTAATCTTTTAAAACAGTATGGATTTTACCAAGCAACTTGGCTGACTCTTCCATCAACCATACAGGAGCTTCGTGATAATCATATGTGATTCCGTCGATGAACTCCTGTACATGGTATCTTCGGCCATTTTCATCTACAGATATTGGATCTCCCGCACGATTATTTATGATTTTGCTGACAGGAATACCATTTTGGCTAAGAAACAAACAAAGGTTAAATTCGTTTTCAGGATGATTCATACTGTTTTCTGTAAAGTACTTTACAACATATTCACCTTTATCTGTTTTTATAAAGTAAGTAATGCTCCCAGCACCGAATTTGGATTCATTTATCTCTGTGATGTCCAACCCATATTGTTTATAGATATGATATTTTAATTGCGCATATTCCACTTGTTTCACTAGTTTGTCCATTGTATTGCCCATCTTGTCCATCATGTCAAATAACGGAAGCCGTTCGCCCAAAAGCAATTCATTCACACTAATGCCCAATAGATCGCACAGCGGCAACATCAAAGAAACCTCAGGCAACCCGTTCCCGCATTCCCATTTAGAAACGGTCTTTTCACTAATTCCCATCATTTCAGCAATTTGATTTTGCGTATAGCCTTTTTCTCTTCTCATAGAACCAATAAAGGATCCAGTTTTTTTCTGATTCATGTAATCACCCCTCGATATGGTTTTATTATACTTAATCTGATTTATATAAACACCCATGTTCCGTAGAGCGGCCCAGATAAGGTAGAATAAGCTTAGCAGATTAAAAATGGACAAAAAGAGACATGGTTTGCGGATCTCCGCCAGAATGAAGCTGCGATCAACCATTCTGAGAGGAGACAGCAAACCATGTCCGGAAAAGCTGTAAGCCTGAACAAATCAGAGTGAGCGTATACTCATTATCTCAAATTGAGATCCACCAAAACACTCCGAACTTATCAATAATTGTAGCACAACGCTTGCTCCAGGGAAGTTCATGCAGCGGCTCTAAAACAATGCCCCCATCGCTCAAAACTTGAAAAGCTTTGTCAACCGCTTCGACGGTGCCCATTTCAAATGCATTAAACGTCATTGTATCCCATCTGTTCTTATGAACGATACTGACGTCGCATGGGTTTTGCGCTTCCGACAGCGCCAAAAAGAATTCTCCATTTACAGATAGCTCACAGTGCTCGTATTCGGTGTTATCTTCATTTATTAACTCAAGGGTTTTTTCCGCACCAAAGGCTCTGCAATAGGTCTCTGCTGCTTCAAAGCTGTTCTTTACATATACCTGTGGGTAATTTTTCATAAGCGCCTCCTTTGATTAAACTGGCTTCTTATTTGCTTTAAATACATCGCCACAAAGCCTGAGCTGCTCAATGGCTACCTTCGTATTGATTTGGAACATACGGGAGTATTCCCCAAGTAATATCATCACTTAAATACTTGTCTGTGTGTATCATCGAGCGATAATCCGCAGTTGTCGCTTTTATACAAGGATAATTCTCACACTCTCTACATATCTTTTTTTCTTTTGATTTCATACATTTTTTTGCATAACATAAATCATCGTCTTTACAATAGCAACTTGGAGTTTCACAACCGCCACAACGCATACTCCACTCTGCAATTCCCCACATATTATCCAAATGAGGTATCATAGTATTTCTCAGTTCTTCATTCAAATCCACATAATGAACGCATAAATCACAACGTTGTCCACACATAGAATAAATGGCAGTTTCCTTGGGGAATTGTTTTCGATTAGGCTTTTTCTTAATTTGTATTAGTTTTTTTACCTCTTCTAACTGATCCAAAGTTATTACATCTATAAACAACCATTTTCCATCGTGATAAGTCTTTGCTTCGTCATAACAATCACAAATAAATTGGGAGAACATTTCTTTTTGTTCTTCAAATACTTCGCGTTCTTTCTTGCCAAATATAATTAAAAAAGTAAATCTATCATCGCGTAGATAAACCGTTAATATCGTTTTTTGCCCTAATTTAAATTTCAACTCATCTTTTCCGTTGCCAACCTCGTCCAAACGATATGTGCCACGCATAAAAATCATTGCCTCATGACTAATTTGCTCCAATATATTCATAATGCTATGAGCGCCTCCTCCAATTTACTGTTTGCGCCAAAATATACTTTTTTCTCCACAGATAAGCTGCGTTGTGATAGTCAAAAATTACCCGTGCCAACGTGCCCGGGCAGTTTCCCTTGCGGCTCATGCTCTGGAGGCTCCCATTTTCCTGAGCAACCGCAGGATGCGCCGCCGCGCAGAATGTGCGCTCTCCGGGGCTTGCCCCGGAGGGCGTTTTTCGTGAGTGTCCGGACACTCACATTGCTTGCTGGTCTGCTGTATCCACGCTTGATTATGAAAATAGCCTCGTGCCCCAAAAACGTGAGCACGGACTTCATGCGCCGCTCAAGTCATGCCCTCAGCGGCACAGGTTTAAGGTGGTGTGAAGAGACCGCTTATTAGCTTAGTTCCTGTAATGAGTTCATAAACTTACACGACTTATTGACGAACTCATTATCTCAAATTGAGATCCACCAAAACACTCCAAACTTATCAATAATTGTAGCACAACGCTTGCTCCAGGGAAGTTCATGCAGCGGCTCTAAAACAATGCCCCCATCGCTCAAAACTTGAAAAGCTTTATCAACCGCTTCGACGGTACCCATTTCAAATGCATTAAACGTCATTGTATCCCATCTATTCTTATGAACGATACTTATGTCGCATGGGTTTTGCGCTTCCGACAGCGCCAAAAAGTTGTCGCCATTTACAGATAGCTCACAGTGCTCGTATTCGGTGTTATCTTCATTTATTAACTCAAGGGTTTTTCCGCGCCAAAGGCTCTGCAATAGGTCTCTGCTGCTTCAAAACTGTTTTTTACATATACCTGTGGGTAATTTTTCATAAGCGCCTCCTTATTTTTATGAAGCAGATCTCGTTCCGCATGTTACTTCAGTGAATGACCGCTGCCGCGCCGGACTTCATGCATTGCTCCTGAAAGCTCACCGAACAGGTGCAGCTCCAAAAAAGATTACTACAGCGATGTTATCAATCAGACCACCATCCTTTCCATAAAGACCCAATGCAGACGGACACAACTCTTAATATTCACCAGAATCACTGATCTTTTTAATAACGCCAATGTAATCGTGTGCCGTTCCTTCAAAGGTTTCCGGGTCGACAGGATGATGGATGTTGTAAAGCACTCCAGTGTCTCCTGTCCTTCCCAGATCGTTCTCGTTCATATGCCTATGATCAATATGAACGTTTACGATTTCAAAGCAGGCCAGAACATCGTCTTCACCTTCAGCAATTTCCTTCTCCCACTTTAAGCGACACTCCAGATTCATAAAACACTCGTCGATCAAAGGGGCATTCACGATTTCTGCCTGGACCGAAGTCAGACCGGCTGCCAGGATCTCATCTATCTCAAAACCGTTGTTTTGGCAAGTTGACATACACCTAACATACAAGACGGCAGACATAAAATTGATGACGGCGTCACCTGTTTCGTGGAGTGTTTGATAGAGATGTCCGTGCTTGCTGACAGCGGAAACAATGGCATAGTAGCCGCTTTTTCCACCTGTAAACGTAGTCCATGACTGCATACAAGCATTGGACAATCCGTTGCTCTTATATGACGTCATTATGTAGAGAGGGGAGGGAACGGAAATGACGAACTCCATCCAGTTAAACCCATACATGTTCATGTTCTCCATTGACGCAGGCAATGAGCTGAAACGCTTTTTCATCCTAACCTCCATAATACGCATAACTGACCTTGGCATTTTTCGGGGTTCATTCCAGACCGTATAGCTTGAAAGGCTGTGTCCGCAATGCGCACTCATAAAGCTGCACGACAGGCTTTACCTGACATAACATGCATTTGCTTTGCCCTATCATGCTATCAACGATATACCCACGCTCATATGCGAGTTTTTGGATTTTGTACCAGGGCTTTGTCTCAGGACTCCAGGCCTCGATGAACCACTCGTCCTCCGGGTACTTTGCTCTTGCCGCTTCAGAGGGTTTGAACCTGTCCCCGATGCTCTGGGGCATACAGCCTTCGACATAGTGCATGGAAGACATTCTGTAAATGTCAACGCCGATAAGCAGCGCTGCTCCGCCCTCGTCTATTATTTTTTGAAAGCCCGATGCAGCGTGCTGTTCAGCATCCTTGCCCCACGCTGAGACCCTGTAATGGCCCTCCCCTGTAATGACGCCGGGCATTTGCCGGAAGGTGTCAGATACGATCCCCATCCCGGATCTCTCACTGTTTTCATGCAGATTCCTTACTTTGAGCGTGAGTCCCAGTGCTCTGTCCTCGTCGCTCAGAGGAAAATCTCGCGAATTCAAAAACGACGGCATTACGATAGCTCCATCATTCCCGACGGTGCTTTGCAAGGCGGTTATGACTGTTTGTGCTCCTCCCTCAACATATCCAAAGCTGCTGAGAGAGCAGTGGACCTCGAGCATCATTCCTCTTTTGACCCCCAGAGCTGAAAAGCCATCCTGCATTTCGCTGAGCGTAACAGTCTCATCGTTCATGTTCAAGCAGCCTCTCTCCATAAAATGACGTAAAATCGTGATATACATTAATTTTAACGATAAAATAATTGAATATAGTAACGGCTCCCGTCACATCCGCTGCTTTGACCAAACGAAAAACGGGAGCCTGTACTTGTAGGGCATTATATATTTTGGGTATTGTAATGTCAATACAAATATTGCTACAAATAGTCAAAACTGCGTTTTTTAAGATGCGAACTTATGTCCTGTGAATTAGCAAGCCATAAAATGCTTCACAAGCCGGACTCAATTAGTTGAATGATCTCCTCTTCGGTTTGGAAGAGGTCATAGTCTCCAACATGCTGTCCAGTGTAATGATAGAGGACACCGTTCGCCTCGTTGTTTCGCAAAGCGCGAGTTAATCGCTCCGAGCCGTTTTCAGCAATGAAACGTAAAAAGGCGCGGATACGGGTGCTGGCAAACATGGGGGCGCCACATGCAAAATTTCCGCACTCCCAACAACCTGCAATTCTCTTGGCATTACAACAAACCCAATGCTTGCAGGCGTTTCTATCCCGCTGACAGCCTGCCATACAGCCGCCGCAGTGCTTGTTTTCGCTGCAAACACAGCAGGCCAGTCCGCAAAAAGCGATTCCCTTGCTCTCGTCAAATGCCTTTGCGGCAGGACGCTCATAGTATCCCGCCTGAGGAAAGAATTGGACCGACGGAACAAAGCCGTATTTTTTCAGGAGCGGCAATCTTTCGAGTGTGTTTTTGACTTTGATTTTCAAGCTCCCCACTTGAAAGTCCCTGATAAAGCGCAAGACAGCCAATCTTATGAATTCTTCCAAATACTCCTCTTTGTCGTATTCCGTGGCGATATCGACCGTTAAAATTCCGGATTCCCCGCCGAAAATTCCAATGGTGCCGACTGCCCGGCCAACAGCCTTCGGAATAATTGAAAACCGTATATACCTGTGCCGGCGGTACTCATCCAGCCAGAACCTAATGCAGTTTTCCATTTCCTCGATCGTTGTACAGTAGAAATTGCGTGTACAGTTATCAGCGTTCATTTTGGACACGGCCGTCTTGTCAGAGTAACACGATAAAAGGGACTCGGCGTCCGCCAATCTGACTTGCCTTAACCTAAACGACGCCGTTTCGTATATAGGACAGTCCTCAAAAACATTTAGCGCTATCATTCCTGCACCTCCTTCAGTGACTATTGTACAAAGCGAACTGCGACATCGTTATGTCGTAGTTTTGTACATGGAAACCACTTTTTCTGCGCAGGAGATCAATTTCTGTTTCACATGTTCTGGAGATATGACCTCTATTTTGTCTCCGAACGAGAGCATGGTGCCGAGCCAAAGCTGTTCGCTCTCAACAATGGTCAGCTCCATGATAGCCTTTTCATCATCCAAATATCTTATTACCTTGCCCTTGAGATATTCGCAGGACTTGATTATCAGTTCGGGAACGCACTTCACGGTTACGGTTGTATATCGCCTGTCATCTTGTTTATCGTGAGCTGAAAGTATAGTCTGAGGCGAACCATGTTCCTTTGAAAAGCCGTTTTCAGTGGTTTCAAGCTCTTCCATTCTCAAAAGCTTGTATGTTCTGTAATCCTCTTTGGCAACTGAATAGGCCAGAAGGTACCAGGAATACCACCTGTATAGCACCGCTATGGGCTCCACTGTATGCAGCCGCTTATCACCCATGGCATTTGTATAGGAAAACTTGACGGTCTTTTTGCTGGCGATTGCGGACTGAAGCGCCGGCAGAAATCTGCTGTTTCCTTCCTGCAGCACTGAAAAATCTAGGATCGTTCCTATATCGGGCTTATCCAGAAACGAGACAATGCGCTCAGAAATATTTGAAACTTTGGGATCTCCTGTTGCTGATGAGAGCCCGTTCAGGGCGGTCAGGATGTAGGCATAATCATCTTGCGAAACGACATGGTTGCATAGAGTGAACCTCTCTGTCAATTCATAGCCGCCGGTTGTTCCGGTGAACGCTACAACCGGTATGCCGGCGGCGCACAGTGAATCGATGTCCCTCTGTATAGTACGGACCGAAACTTCAAAACGGCTGGCCAGCTCCTTTGCAGAGGTTCGCCCGTGATTCATGAGGAAAACCGTTATCGCGTATAGTCTCTCCGACTTCATTGATACCACCTGCATCTCCATAATCAAGTCTCAAGCTCGAGCGAGGGCTAGGGCAGGGAGATAAAACATATGTACAAATAGGGCAATCTGCATTATAATTGCGAAAAACGCCAAATATTTGAGCGGCGGAAATGAGGGAAGGGGTTAAAAGCACATATACGGAATCGAGTACAGGACGGACTGCAAACCATTGTCGCCTGAGTGTGACAATAAGTCAAGCCTGTTGTTTGAGCGTTGTGCCGAGGCTGCAGATGCTGCAGGATATTTTAGGAGGTGTTACAAATGAAAGAACAGGAAAAGACCATTGGTGGGATGATAGACAAAGCGGGAACGTGTTTTATTTCGTATGTGGACGAGGACGGATTCCCGGTAACAAAGGCGATGCTGCCGCCGCGAGAGAGGAACGGTATCAAGGAGCTGTGGTTTTCCACAAACACATCATCGAACAAGGTGAAGTCATTCAGGAGAAACAATAAAGCCGGAGTTTATTTTATGGACAGGCGTTTTTTCAGGGGTGTCAGTCTTTCGGGGACGGTGGAAGTGCTGGTAACGGCTGAGGCAAAAATGAGGATATGGAGAGAAGGCGACACCTTGTATTACAAGGAGGGCGTGAACGATCCGGACTACTGCGTGCTAAGATTTACGGCCGCTCGGGGGAGCTATTACAGCAACTTCAAGTCGGAGCATTTTGAAATACCGGGGCTCTCGAGTGAGGAGCGCTGAATATATATGTCTTTTAGATTGCTTACGCAACCTCTACAAAAGTGGCGGGTAAAATATGTGCTATTATTTAGATTGACAAAGAATAATGCGAAGAATATAATGTAGCTGTAAATATTGACAATGTGAGCTCCCGTGACAAATTGCTTGACCAAAATTGCACATCAGACGGGGGCTATTATTGTACGCACCTATTGAAACGTTAAAATAAACAGTATTAACGGTTCAATAAAAACAATATGTGCGAAAGATGAGTGGGCTATGAAAAAAGTCAGCATAAAAGACGTTGCAAAGGAAGCGGGAGTGTCTCCAACGACCGTATCCTATATCCTGAATAATAATAAAAACGTCTCCATTACGCCGGAGACAAGGGACAGGGTGCTTGCGGCGGCGGAAAAGCTGAAGTATGTGCCCAGCCAGGTCGCCAAGACCCTGGGTTCGAGCAGGGTGTTGGGAAAGACACAATCTAAAATGATCGGGGTCGTGATCCCACAGACAGAGGACACAGCAGCGGACGCTTACATCATGCTGAGCAACCCCTTTTACAGCACTTTTCTGAGCGCGGTGGAGTTTGAGATGCGCCGGGCCAACTACCATGTTCTTGTCACAGGCACCAACAGGGGGCAGAGCTACATTGAGGTTGTGAAAAGCCGGGCCCTTGACGGAGTGATAATAATCGGCATGTACCCGTCTGAGGACGTGGAGGAGTACAGGCGCTTCAACATCCCCACGGTCCTGGTGGACTGCTACGGCAGCTCGGGAGAGGGCTTTTACAGCATTCGCACGGACGACAGGCTCGGCGGATACATGGCGACGAAATATCTCCTGGACATGGGGCACCGCAGCATAGCCTTCGTTTCAGGCGAGATCAAGGAGGACGGCGTCAACTACATGCGTTACCTGGGCTATCTTGACGCGCTCAAGGAATTCGGAGTCAAGTGCGACGCCCGCCTGACATTTGACGGCTATGTCGGCTTCAGCTACGGCGCCGAAGCGGCTGAGACCATAGCAAGGTCAAACAGGCGCCGAAAGCAGAAGATAACGGCAGTGTTCGCCACGTCGGACATAACGGCCATCGGCCTTATAAAAGGGCTGAGTGAGAACGGCCTATCCGTGCCGGACGACATCTCGGTCATGGGTTTTGACGACATAGACTACGCGGAGATGTGCGTGCCCGGCCTTACAACGGTGCGGCAGAACATAATCCTGAAAGGGCATGAAGCCGCGAAGCTGATCATAAAGGCCATGAACGGCGAAGAGGCCGCGAGCGAGACGATAATCCCGATGCAGCTGGTGGAGAGGTCTTCTGTAAAGAAATTTGAGATGTACGCGGAGGTAACATGAAATACAAGCACATTCCGGGCGGACTGTTCCCCCACTTCGACTGCGGCTTTGAGCGCAGACCGCTATGGGCGGAGCCGGGAGCGGAGATCTCCATCGGCTGCAGGCTTGACTCGGGTGCGGAACGGCTTGCGCTGAACGTATTGCACGCAGGAGAAGCTCATATACTTGATGGTGAGATGGTAAATACCAACGACCTTGGGCAGAAATATTTCAGCTTCACCATGACGGCTCCGCTGACGGGCGAAAGCTTTGACTATCGCTTCGTTTCGGAAACCGGAGAACTAAGTAAAACATATACTTGCCCGCTGACGCGACGCAGGAGGCTCCCTTTCGTGGGAAGCTGCCGCTGCGAGAACGGAATTTGGGCGGCATTTGGAACGGATACACTGGAAGTCGGACTGAAAATTGAGCTATTCCCATGTATCCGTGTTGATTTTAACAACTAACTTTAACGTTAAAATAAACTATAATTCTGAATTACATGAACAATTCGAGCCAAATTACGAGATCGTCAGGGAAGACGGACAGCTCCGGCTTAGTAAGGACGGCCGCACACTGCTTGAAGCAGCTGACGAAATAGAGGTCCGAGTGTCCGGCGGGAGAGTGATTGAGCTCGGCTTCGGGCTCCGCCTTCCCGGCAAGGCCGCATATGGTTTTGGAGAAAAATTCGACCGTGTGGACCAGGCGGGACTCAAGCCGCTGAACTACGTCGTTGAGCAGTATTCGCATCAGCAGGACAAAAGCTATATGCCGGTGCCGTTCATGTTCACAGACGCCGGGGTCAGCTTCCTTCAGAGAGGTTTTTCGCGCTCGCAGTTTGATTTGAGCCGGGGCTCAGACGGGAAGCTGCTCTCCGCGGATATCTCCTGCAGCTGCCCTGAGGGAGACGTCCTATACGAGGCCGTGATCAACGAGGGGACGCCCGCCGAGCTGATAAGGGCATACGCAGAAGAGACGGGGTATCCCTCGCTCCCCCCGGAATGGGCGTTCGGGCCGTGGATGTCGTCGAACGGCTGGAATACGCAGGCCGAGGCCGAGGAACAGCTTGACAGAATGAGCGAGACCTCGATACCGGCGTCGGTGATGGTGCTCGAGGCCTGGAGCGATGAGGAGACGTTCTACATATGGAACGACGCCGAGTACGAGCCGCGTGAGGACGGCGGGGCGTTCAGGTACGAGGACTTCAGCTTCCGCCGGGACGGAAAATGGCCGGACCCGATGGCCTTTGCAAACAAGCTGGAACAGGCCGGAGTGAGGCTCGTGCTGTGGCAGATACCTGTCATCAAGTATGAGCGGGCGGAGCACGGCAGACAGCTGGACCTTGACGAAAAATACGCCATTGAGAACGGGCTCTGCATAAAAAACGGCGACGGCAGCCCATACCGGATAACCGAGATGTGGTTCGGCAATTCCCTGATGCCGGACTTCACGAATCCAGAGACCCGGCGCTGGTGGTTTGAAAAGCGCAGATATCTGACAGAGCAGATGCACGTGGCCGGATTCAAGACGGACGGCGGCGAGTTCCTGTTCGACCCCGAGGCGTACAGCTCCGACGGGCGCACGGGCTATGAGCTGCACAATGAGTATCCGCTGCTGTACGAGGGCGCTTACCACGAATTTATGGATGAGACCATCGGCCGCGGAAAGGGCCTTACATTCAGCCGTGCAGGCTTTACGGGGGCGCAGAAGTATCCGGCTCACTGGGCTGGAGACCAGGTGTCGGAGTTCTCAGAGCTGAGGGGACAGCTCGTCGCGGGCTTGTCGCTGGGACTGACGGGGGTGCCGTTCTGGGGATTTGACATAGGCGGCTTTGCCGGAAATTTTCCGAGCACGGAGCTGTATCTGCGCTCTGCCGCCTTCGCGGCCTTCGCCCCGATAATGCAGTTCCACTCCGAGCCAAGGTACGGCCAGTACTACATGACCGAACGCGAGCACTGGAACAACGACCGCAGCCCCTGGAACATGGCGGAGGCAAACCGGGACGAGAGCATAGTCCCGATATACCGGCTGTTCGCCAATCTGAGGATGAATCTGATGCCCTATATCCTCGGCGAGGCGAGATACAGCAGCCGGACGGCCAGGCCGATGATGGCGCACCTCATCTACGACTTCCTCGAGTCGGACGGCGATGCCGTAATGGGCATCGAAGACGAGTATATGTTCGGCCGCAGCCTGTTGGTCGCCCCCATAATAACAGAGGGCGAGAGCTCAAGGAGCATATATCTGCCCCGCGGACGCTGGCTGGACCTCTGGACGGGCGAGACGATAGAAGGCGGCGTAAGAGTGGAGAGAGCGTGCGGGCTGGACAGGATACCTGTTTTCGTTAAATACGGCTCTGTGCTGCCGGTCAGCCTGAACAGCGGCATGTGTATGGGCACCACGGCGCCTGAGGGCCGGATGGGCAACACACTGGGCATACACGAGAATTTTGCGCTTCTGATATACGGCGGTATGGCGGAAGCGGATATAGAGGACGACGCAGCCGGAAAGTTCCGCCTGAGCTGGTCGAAGGGGAAACCGGTGACAGAGGGCGAGAGGCGATGCCCTGTTACCGTGTTTCTGATGGAAGAGGAACTGCCCTGCCCGAACGGAGACAGCCGCGTCGGAGGGAACATTTTTGGGCGCAGCATGAACGGTGTCAGAATAGAGTGAGGCTCTTGGGGGGAGGTAAACGTGTCAGAATATTTGGTAACGGGAAACGAATATGTATCGCTGCCCACGATCAGGCAGAGAGACGGGGCGATAGAGAGCCTGAGCTTTCTGCACATGGGCGCAAAGGGCATGATAGAGCTCTGCGGCAGCTCTGATAAGCCGCTTATAGCGCCGTTCGCGGAGATAAACGGTCTGAGCATGCCCGAGGGAGGCCTGCGGTGGAAGCGCCTCAACAGCTGGGTGCCGCAGTTTGAGACTGAATACGGCGGATGCAGGCTGGAGGGGACTTTGCTGGCTCCCTTGGGAGAGCGGGGCTTCGGGTACAGGCTGACCTTGGTCGCAGGGGTAGACGGTGTGGATTACAGGCTTGGGCTGAGCGGATGCTGGGCCGGCGCTCTGCACTCTGTGAACGAGAGCAAGCCCATAGAGGCTGAAAAGCACGTGTATGCGAGCGGTTGGAACCACAGCTTTGTGATGGATATGCGTCCGGGCCTGTCGCTCTTTGCCTTCGCTCCGATATTCACCGAGGACAGAACGACCTGCGATGTGCAGGACTGGTTTGAAAAGCGCGGAGATCAGGTCTCTTTCGGCCTGGAGCTCCACGGGCGGCTTGAGCCGGGCGAAAGCAAGGAACTGTGCATATGGTTCGGCCTTGGCTTTGAGGAGGTCGCAGCCTCTACCTCGGCAAAGGAGATGCTGCGCCAGGGTTACGAGGCAGAGCTGCAAAAGACCCTTGACTGGCTGGCAAAGCGAGAGCGCACCGTCGGAGACCCAAAGCTGGATGAGACGCTGAACCTGAACATGTTCTTCAGTTACTTCTTCGGCGGCGGGCTGACGCTAGACACGGAAGAGTTCGTGCTCGTGACCTCACGGAGCCCGCGCTACTACGTCAGCGCAGCGTACTGGGACAGGGACAGCCTGCTCTGGAGCTTCCCGGCAATCCTCATGGCGGACAGCGAGACCGCAGCCGAGATGCTCCGCTATGTGTTCACAAGGCAGATAAGGAACATAGGCGTCCACAGCCGCTTCATAGACGGCACGCTGCTCGAACCGGGCTTTGAACTTGACGAGCTCTGCGCTCCCATAATAGCGCTGGGCATGTATGTGGAGAAGACCGGGGACAGATCAATACTCAACGAGGACTCCGTCAAGCGCGGCGCCGACAGGATACTGAAGCTGTTGAGTACAAAGCGCAGCTCAGAGGCCGCCCTGTACGAGACCTTCCTTCAGCCGACGGACGATATGCGCAGCTATCCATATATCTGTTACGACAATGTGCTGGTGTGGTACATACTTGGGAAGCTCGACGCACTGTATCCCGGCAGATGGCAGGGCCTGACGGAAGAGGCCGGAGCGGTGAGGGCTGCGATCATGGAGCACTGCGTAAAGGAAAAGGACGGAAAGCCGATGTTCGCCTGGTCGGTGGACCTGAAGGGCGGTTGGGACATATATGACGAGCCACCCGGGAGCCTCCTGCTGCTGCCGCACTACGGCTTCTGCGGCATGGATGACGAGATCTGGAAAAATACGGCCGAGGTAATACGAAGGAAGGACTACCCTTACTCCTTTGCGGACTGCCCGATAGCAGAGATAGGATGCCCGCATGCGCCGCATCCCTGGGTGCTGAGCATATCCAACAGCCTGCTCTCGGACCGAAAGGAGGAAGCCGGAAAGCACCTCTCGCTCTGCATTATGGACAACGGCATAGCCTGCGAGAGCGTCGATGAGTACACAGGGGAGAGCAGGACCGGCGATGCCTTTGCCACATGCGCGGGCTTTTTGGCATACGCCATAGACAGCGCCTTCGGCGGGAGAAAGCGGGTGATGGAGTGAAGATCCTGCCTTGGGTGATAGAAACCGAAGACTGCGGCAAGGAGAGCCGTGAGTTTCGGGAGAGCATATTCTCGCTCGGCAACGGATACATGGGTACCCGGGGGTATCGTCCTGAGCAGCCCGGGGTCCACAGCGCATGGCGTTCTACCTTTATTTCCGGCTTTTTCGAGTACATCCGCCCGGGAATAACAGACATGGTGAATCAGCCGGACTTCTCGGCGTCTGAGCTCAGGATATCCGGCCGGCCTGTTGAGGAGCTTGGGATCTCGGAATGCGTACAGAGGCTGCACATGGATAGCGGCCTTGTCGAGTGGGAGTATACGGCGGAGGCGGACGGAGCCGCTGTGCACGTGCGGGTAGAGAAATTCCTGAGCATGGCAAACAGGCACACGGCGGCCATGAGGTTCACGCTTACCCCAAAGAGCTCGGCTGTGGACTGCTCGGTAGCCGTAGGCCTGGACGGGGCGGTCAGGAACCTGCCCATTGCAGACAACCAACTCCAGGACAACACAGAATTTGCGCGTATCTGGGGAGAGCTAGACACAAAGCCGCTTGAGGGCGGCGGGATGCTCACCGCAAAAACTTCTGAGAGCGGCCGCGTAACGGCGATGTGCTTTTCGGCCAGTTGCGCCGGAGACGCAGTGTGTTCAAGAGAACTGCGGGAAGATTATGTGGGCAGCCGCTTTGAAGCAAAGCTGGAGCCTGGCCGCAGCCTCACTGTTGAAAAGCTCGTCTCCGTTGCCTGCTTCAGAGACGGCGCAGAGCCTGAAAGGATAGCGTATGAGGCCCTGAAAAGCGTGGAGTCAAAGGGATTTGACGGCATGCTCGAGGATACGAAGCGGGCCTGGTCGGAAATTTGGAGCGACCTGGATATCAAGCTCACCGGCTGCGATGAGTGGCAGGGAGCCCTTCGCTATAACATCTTTCAGCTCATCCAGTCCACGCCGGAGGGCGACGGCAGGGCCAGCATCGGCGCAAGAGGCCTGACGCACGGCAGATACAAGGGCTGTTATTTCTGGGATACCGAGATTTTCATGCTGCCCATGCTCACATGCATGAGGCCTGGCGCAGCCCGCAGCCTGCTCGAGTACAGGTATAGCACGCTGGACGACGCCGTCAAGAGCGCCGAAGGCTTTTCGGCAAAGGGCGCGAGATATTCCTGGATGTCGGCCGACACAGGCTTTGAGCAGTGCGAGACCTGGGATACCGGCTGCTGCGAGATACACATAACGGCAGACATTGCCTACGCCATAGGCAGCTATTGCAGGCAGACGGGAGACATGGGCTTCCTTCTCGACTGCGGCTGCGAGATACTGGTACAGACGGCCAGATACTGGACCGACCGTTTCAACTATTGCCCCGGCGAGGACAAATACCATCTGCTGTTTGTAAAAGGTCCTGACGAATACTGCGGCGTGACAACCGACGATTTCTACTCCGTAAGAATGGCGGCCCATAACCTGCGCCTTGCGGCGGAAGCTGTGGACACAGTCAGACGCGGATTCCGCAAGAAGTGGGAGAGCCTGCGTGAAAAGCTCGCTATTGACGACAGCGAGCCGAAAAAATGGCTGGAGATCGCCGAAAAGACCTCTCAGCGCTACGACGCGGAGAAAAAGCTCTGGATCCAGGACTCGACATTTGAATATCTCAAGCCCTTGGATATAGAGGCACACAAGACGGGAAATCTGCCGCTTTACAGAACCATCAGCTTTGACAGGCTCCAGAGATATAAGGTCCTCAAGCAGCCCGCGGTGCTCATGTATATGGCGCTCATGCCGGAGGAATTCAGCATGGAAGAGCTGCGTGCCGCCTGGGATTACTATGAGCCCAAGACCCTGCACGACTCGACCCTGAGCTACGGCATACACGCCATGCTGGCGGCCCGGCTGGGGCTGGAGGATAAGGCGGTGAGCTACTTTGAAAAGTCCCTGTTCCTTGACCTCAAGGATGTGATGTCAAACACGGGACACGAGGGGATACACACGGCATCTCTCGGTGCGACGTGGCAGGCGATGGTGTTCGGCTTTTGCGGACTGAAACAGCAGGGCGGACGACCGGTGTGTGAGCCTAGACTGCCGGCGGGCATCGAGTCTGTTGGGTTCAGCGTGCAGTGCGAGGGCAAACGATTCGCAGTACATATAACCGGACAAGAAGCAAATATTGCCGAAGTATGCAAATTTTAACGTTAAAGTTATAATTAATTCTCCCTGTAGAGAGCCGTCCTGCTCGCGGTCGGCACGACAACGGGGGGAGTTGATCGATAGAACAACATCATCAAAAAGTCAGGAGGAATCAAAAAATGAAGAATTGGAAGAAGCTCTTGTCACTGTGCCTTGCGCTCATCATGATGCTTGGCCTGCTATCGGCTTGCGGCCAGGAGCCGACCGAAACGAGCGAGCCGCCCGCCGATGTGACAGACGCAGCCCCCGCAGATACCGGCGAAGAAGCCCCCGCTGTCGAGGACGTCTACGCTATGGAAGGGTCGGTCACGATAGCCTATCCCGAAGGTGAGACGGCTGAGATCCAGCCCGTGCTCGAGGCCTTCCGCGCCCAGTATCCGAACATCGAAGTCGTTGAGGAGCCCTTTGCCGGTTCTGAGTCCGGCGCATTCAACGAGTATCTTGCCCAGACGGCGGCCGCCAACAGCATGCCCGACCTGATGTGGCTTGACTGGAACGATTTTGCCCCCGAGGTCGCTAGCGGGTTTGTGTATGATATCACCGACCTGTTCTTCTCCGATCCCGAGTCTGAGTATGTTCCCTCCGGCATGACCGATCCCTACACATACGGCGGCAAGCTCTACGCCCTGCCCTGCCAGATGAATGCCATGGGCATAACGATGAACCTCGATATGCTCGATGAACTGAATATCGAGAAGCCGGGCTATGACTGGACGATGGATGAGTTCATTGAGATCGTTAAGAAGGGCATCACGGCCAATACCGTCGGCGCCGCCACTCTTGAAGATCTCGACAACGTCTATTCCGCTCAGGCCGAAGGCTGGTGGTATCCCGCCTACGACTTTGTCAACCAGAAGTTCGACTTCACCAATATGTGGGTCCCGGCCATGAACAGGCTGGCTGAGCTGCGCGCAGTCCCCGGCCTTGAGGCCTGGATCATGCGCTACCCGAAGCTTGAGGACGACACGACCTCCCTTGACTCCGAGTACGTCGCCAAGTTCGGCGAGGCCGGCAAGGACGACAATCACTATACCTTCAAAAACGGTCTGGCCCTGCTTTGCACCAACGCCACCTACAACGATAACTGGATGCGCAACGAGTGCCAGGTCAACTGGGACTACTGGCCGTATCCGCGGGTAGATGAGAACACCCCGACCTACACCCCCATCCACGTCGACTGCGCCTACCTCACCAGCACCTGCGCCGATCCCGAGGCCGCCTTCCAGCTGCTCAAGTGGCTGACCTACGGTGTCGAGGGCAACCTCCAGAGGCTTGATATCTTCGCGGCACGCAGCGACGGCGAGTTCGCCGGCGAGACGACCACTCCGCTCAAGACCTGGTTCATGCCCTGCACGCAGCACCCGGATGTTGTTGCCAAGTTCAGCGAGAACCCGAACGTGACCGAGGGCCTCGCCGCCCTGTACGAGAGCCTTGAGTACTCCATCCGCGGCGACATCAACAAGATAATCCCGGGTTACAACAACATATTTAATGATGAAGTCAATGCTCTGCTCAACTCTGTACGTCAGGGGCAGGCAAACGCGGCTGACGTTGCCCCTCAAATCGACGCGCTTGTGAATGCCGCTCTGGCCGAGCAGCTCGAGGCATTTAACGCTAAAGTCGGAGAATGATCCGGGTCAGAGCCTGAAAATTCGATAAGACGCAAGCATACTAGCTGACAGCAAGCCCTGCCGCCTCAGTATTTTACTGCGGCGGCAGGGCGAACGAAGCAAGATCGGGGAGGGTATGAACATGAAGAAAGTCGCAAAGGCTGCATCCGCGCTGTTGGCAGTACTGCTGGCTATCTGGGTGGCGGCAACTGCCGTGATCACGAGCGCGGAAGCAGGAGATCTTGACAGCCTGGCTGCCCAGATCCAAAGAGAGTATATTCTCTCCGATGACGAGCTGGCAGAGACACAGCTCAGTCTCCTGGAAGGAGCCGCGGGCAGCCTTGAGTTTGACGGGGGCAGGGAGCTTGCAGCCGAAGAGGAGTATGAATTCAGCCTTGAGGTAGATAAAGCTGGCGAATACTGGATAGCTGCAGTATATGCAGCCTATGAGGATAACGCCTTTGAAAACCAGGTGCAGGTCGGAGTGAATTCCGATGTACGCACCGTGGTGCTTCCGTTTTTATGGGCGGACACCCGCGATGACTTGATCGATAGATACGGAAATGAGATACAGCCGGAGCAGTATCAGCTGCCGTATTCGATATACTACTTTGAAGAGTATGAGGACTTTACCCGCTCGCCGATAGAGTATGAGCTCAACGAGGGAGAGAACATCATCACCATCGTTCCGATGAACCAGCGCATCAAGCTGTTTGCGCTGTATGCAGTGGAACCGCATGAGACGCCGGATTATGAGGATTATCTTGCAATGCATTCCGGAGCGGAGGACTATTCCGGTCCGGCAATAACTATACAGGGAGAATACTTCAGAGCAAAAAACGACAGCGCCATACGTGCAGCAAGTGTGCAGAACGCGTCTCTGACGCCGTACAGCCCATATGGAAAGCTGCTGAACGCAACAGACGACAAGTCCAACAAGCGCATTGGGCAGGAGCTGCACTATGAGGTGGAAGTGCCGGAGGACGCTTTTTATTATCTATCCTTCAAATTCAGTCAGCCATTGAAGACTGGCGGACTGTCGTACAGGACCGTGGAAGTGGACGGCGAGGTGCCGCATACGGGGCTTATGGACATAGGCTTCCGGAACACGGGAATGAATACCTACGAGAACTACACGGCAGGCGGGGATGAGCCTGTGCGCATATACCTCACTGCCGGAATACATATCATTTCAATCAAAGTTACGGCGGGCCCTGTCGACGGGCCGTATCACAGACTGATAGATGTTATTGCCGATATCAACGAGACGGGATTGACACTCAGCCGCATTCGCGGCAGCAGTTCCGGCTCGGACAAGGCAACAGACTCCAACAGGACCTGGGACGTATTCCAGTACATGCCGGACATAATCGACCGGACACAGGGCTGGATAGACGAACTGACGGAAATCTACAATGAACTTGGGGGGCTTACGGATGGCGATCCCTCGTTTGCTGCGGACATTATGCTTGCCGTTCAGAACCTGGAGCGCTTCATGTCCAAGCCTAGGGAGATACCGAACAGACTGAACCTGCTCAATGACGGCTCAAATTCTGCGGCTCAGCTGGCCGCCAAATCTCTGCTAAATATATATGATCAGAATGTGAGCTTCGACTGCATGTATTTGCATTCAGCGGATGAAGAGCTTCCGTCGCCGTCGACGAATATTTTTGAGAGAGCCGATGCCTCGCTCAGGCAGTTCCTGTTTTCCTTTTCTCCCATAATGAATGAATCGGACGGCGTGAGTGAAGATGCTGACACGCTAACAGTCTGGGTAAACAAATCGAGCGCATATGTTGAGACCATGCGGAGAATAACCTCCGAAGATTTTACCATGAAGACCGGCATCGATGTCTCCTTTGCAATTATGCCGGACGAGAAAAAGGTGACGATGGCCAACTCCACCGGAGACACACCGGATATTGCGCTGGGACTGAGTTATTACAGGCCCGCCGAATTTGCTATGAGGGGCATGGCGCTCAATCTGTTGGAGTTTGACGACTTCATTGACTGGTACGCAGAGGAATTCAATCTTGAGACCCTGACTCCCATGGCCTATGAGGACGGTATATACGGCGCGGCGGAGACGCTGGACTATTACGTGCTGTTCTACAGGAAGGACATACTCGACTCGCTGGGACTGAGTGTGCCTGACACTTGGGACGACGTCAAGGCGATGATGCCGACCCTTTTGAGCAACGCGATGAATTTCTATCTGCCGTTAGCCAAGAACCCGAGCTATAAGGGATTGGAAACATTTTCATGTTTTATAACTCAAAATGGCGGAGACCTGTACACTGCTGACGGCTGCTATGCCAACTTCAGCGATCCTAATACTCTTAAAGGATTGAAGGAGATGACGGAGCTGTACAGTGTCTACGGTATGGCTCAGAACGTGCCGGAGTTCTTCAATGCCTTCCGCTCGGGCTATATACCTATAGGTGTGGCAACGTCTGAGGTGTATGTCAAGCTCAAGATGAGCGCTCCGGAGCTGAATGGGCTATGGGACATCGCTCTTGCCCCTGGTACAGTGGTGGACGGAGAGATACGCCGTGACCAGCCGGCGGACACAACGGTCGCCATGATCTTTTCAAACACCAAAATGAAGGACGAGGCCTACGAGTTCCTCAAGTGGTGGCTGTCTTCCGAGACGCAGATCAAGTATGCGGATGAGATGATAACGAGGTATGGCTCGGACTATATCTGGAATACTGCGAATTTGGACGCCTTTGCCCAGATGGCTTATCCTCTAGCGCACAGGGAGATCATACTTGAACAGTGGCAGTATCAGAAGGAGATACTCAGGCATCCGGCGAGCTATATAATCGAGCGTTCCCTGAGCAATGCCTGGATACAGATCGTGACGGAGGGGCAGTCGTTCCGGCCGATGATCGATGAAGCAACGCTTGTTTCGAACCGGGAGATGCAGAGAAAGCTGACAGAGTTCGGGTACTTTGATGAGGACGGCAATAAGTTGAAAGACTACAATATCAACATTGTAAACGACATCATTGCCGAATGGGAAGCGAGAAAGGAGGCGGAGCAATGACCGCCGTAAGAGCGATAAAAAACGGAATATCCTCGATTATCGGAAAAATGGATAAACACGCTGTATTCTGGCTGCAGCTCCCGTTTATCGTCCTCTTTCTTCTTTTCATCATTATCCCGACAGTTGTGGCCTTCGTGCTGTCTTTTACGGATTTCAACTCCATTCAGAGCCCTAACTGGGTGGGGGCGGAAAACTACATAAATATCCTCACCAATGACGACGTTTTTGCGGGACACGCCCTGCCGAATACGATAAAATTTGCCATTATCGTCGGCGTTTTTGGCTATATACTATCCTTTGTCTTGGCCTGGATATTGGCGCAGGTACCGCGTGTGCCGCGTACCATCTTAGCTGCCATGCTCTACTTGCCGTCGATGACCGGACCAACCATGATGCAAAACGTGTGGCAAATAATTTTCGCAGGAGACAAGGTAGGGTACCTGAACGCACTGCTCCTAAAGCTGGACATCATACAGACGCCAATAATCTGGCTCTCAGATTCAAACTACATTATGACAATAATGATAGTAGTATCTCTTTGGAGCTGTATGGGAATAGGATTTCTCTCCATGCTGGCAGGCATTCTGAACGTGAACCGCGAGCTGTACGAGGCTGCGCACATAGACGGAGTGTCGAACAGGCTGCAGGAGGTCATCTATGTGACGATACCGGCCATCAAGCCTCACATGATGTTTGGCGCGATAATGTCGATAGTGAACGCTTTCCAGAATGCCAACATAGGCGTCCAGCTCTCCGGCGCGAATCCTACGCCGGGATACGGCGGTCAGTTGCTCATAACGCACGCGGATGAGCATGCTTTCGTTCGGTATGAGATGGGGTACAGTGCGGCGATATCAGTCATCGTTCTGATCATCATATGGGTAATATCTCAGCTGTCCAAAAAGGTGTTCAAGGACAAGGAGGCGGCGTGATGAAAAAAACAAAGAGAAGTAACCGCATCCGCATCACGGGCATCAACCCCACGCGTTTTGACAGGAGCCAGATCAAATTCTATTTGATATTGCTTCCGATAATGGTGTTTATGTCCTTCCCCCTGATTTTTATCGTTTGCAATGCGTTCAAGCCGCTTGACGAGCTGCTGAACTATCCTCCGAACCTGATAACGCTCAGGCCGACGCTGCAAAACTTCCAGAGCCTTATCGCAACTTCGGACAACAAAGCCATACCTGTGTCAAGGTATCTTTTCAACAGCGTGATATCGACCATGGCAGTGATGCTGCTGTCGGTGCTCATAACTGCTATGGCAGCCTACTGCATGTCGAAGAAGAGATATAGGCTGAAGAACATATTGTTCGGCATCAACGAAGCGGCGCTTATGTTCGTTTCTGCCGCCGTGGCCATACCGCGGTATATCATCATGAGCAAGCTGGGGTTTACCGACACGATCTGGGCTCAGATAATACCTCTTCTGGCTTTACCGGTTGGCCTGTATCTTGTCAAGCAATTCATTGACGAACTGCCGGACGAGATGATCGAGGCTGCCAGGATAGACGGTGCCGGCGACTTTATGATACTCAGGAAGATCGTCATTCCGAACATTTCCCCGGCTCTCGCCACGGTGGCCATCCTGGCTTTCCAGTCGGCCTGGGGCAGTGTTGAGGCTTCGAACTACTTTACAAACAAAGAGGCGCTGAAAACCTTTGCCTTCTACCTGATGACACTGTCAAATCAGGCGGGTGCGAGCAACCTGGCAAATGCCAATAACCTTGTGGGAACCACGGGCATACTTGGAAACAGCACTGTGGCCGGCCTAGGTATGCAAGCTGCGGCAACCTTGATAATGTTCATCCCTAACCTTGTGCTGTTCATCGTGCTCCAGTCCAGGGTCATGAATACCATGTCCCATTCCGGCATGAAATGAGGTGGACGGCATGAGAGGAAAGCTGAAAAAGGCGCTTTTGGTTTTTATATGCTTCCTGACTGTGACTTCCATACTGGGCGGGGCGACCGCTGCCCTGGCTATGGACAGCACGACTTATACCGTGACCTACGGCGCCACACGCAACTCGCTGACGATGTTTGTGAGGATTCAGGATGCGTTCGTTCCGGCGGGTACATATCTTTCCAATATAGGGCTCAATTCACCTGAGGACATGTTTTTATATGACGGAAGCCTGTATATTGCCGACACGGGCAACGCGCGCATCGTCGCCTACGAGCTGGAAAGCGGCAAGGTGGAGACTTTCGGAGAGGACATTCTGAAGGGGCCGACGGGGGTGTGGATAGACGACTTCGGCACGATATATATAGCAGACTACAAGGCTGAGGAAGTGGTGATCCTTGACTCAGACAGGCGTGAGATCGAGCGTATCGACCGTCCTGATGAGAGTTATTTCGGCTCGAGCCCATACAAGCCTAAAAAGATCGCCGTAAATGATTTTGGAACCATTTTTGTTGTGAGCGAGGGTACGAGCGAGGGCATACTCCAATTCAACGCAGACGGGAGCTTCAACGGCTTTTTCGGCGCGAATACCACGGGAAGTCTTTCGCTGATCGAGCTGTTTCAAAAGATGTTTTACACCGAGGAGCAAAAAGACAGGATGCTTCTGCGCACCCCCGCCCCGGTGATATCGCTGGATATAGCAGACGACAACATGGTGTTCTCAGTCACGCAGCAGGCCGATTCGCAGTTCGATTCCATAAAGCGCCTGAATCTCGCCGGTGCGAATACCTTTCAGTACAGCAATTTCGGAAGGCCTGACTATGTGGATGTGTCGGTAAGTCCGAGCGGAAGCTATTACGCGGTAACAGGAAATGGTTATATAGATGAATACAGTAATGACGGCATGTTTCTGTATCAGTTTGGAGGACGGGCGACCGGCTCAGACAGAAACGGGGTCATGACGGTAGTCAGTGCTATTGAGACGGATGCTGAAAATAATATGTATCTGCTTGACAAGGAGCGCGGACTTATACAGGTTTGGACTCCTACAGATTTTGCAGAGCTGGTCAACAGCGCCAACGCTGCATACAATGCCGGCAACTATGAGGAGAGCCTCGCCCTTTGGGGAGAGGTACAGAAAATGAATCCCAACACATTGATGGCCAACTATGGCTATGCCGACGCGCTTTTTCAGCTGATGCGTTACGAGGAAGCGGCGGAGTATTACAAGCTGTGCGAAGACGCAAAGATGTACTCAGACTGCTTTTGGGAGATGCGCAGTGAGTGGATGAGACAGAACATAGAATGGGTACTGCTTGCCGTGCTGATTTTGCTGGCTCTGGCTGTTGTGGACCATTTTGCCAGGAAACGGTACGCATATCACGAGTATATCGCTGATGCAGTGCATGAATTCAAGGTCAGGCACCCGCTGATAAAGCAGCTGACCACGGATGCCTGGTACATGGTGGTCCATCCAATAGATGGGGCGTACTACATAAAGCAGAGGGACAGAGGCAGCCTGGCAGCGGCGACCATACTGTATATCACAGCGATCGCGATGAGCCTTATATGCCGCGGCCTGACCTCTTTCGTGTTTGGAGGCGGCTACTGGATAGGCAGCAGCCCGCTGGCCATCGCTCTTATGGAAATAGTACCCGCGGCGCTGTTCCTTGTGGGAACGTATCTTATAAGCGCCATAAACGAGGGCAAGGCGACTTTCCGGCAGATGTACGTCATACTCGGCTATACGCTCACGCCCATAATAGTATTCTGGCCGGTGCTTGTGGTCTTGTCATACTTTTTTACCTGGACAGAGATGTTCGTATACACTCTGCTAGGCGTGCTGATGCTCGGCTATCCCTGCATACTGGTGTTCATAGCCATACGTGAGACGAATTCCTACAGCATACCGAAGACAATCACAAATGTATTGCTTACGCTGTTTTTCATGTTGATGGTGATCGTTGCAGCGGCAGTGCTGTACATACTCTGGCGCGAACTCGTGACCTTTGTGCTTGAGGTGTTTGAGGAGGTGAGATATCGTGTGTTCCAATAAGAGCCTTTTGAGGGCGGCCTGCCTGATGCTGACGGTGCTGCTGCTGTCAGAGCCTGCCAGCGCTGCCGGCACTATGCCGGCAGACCAGACAGCGGAGCTGGCTCCGCTGTCTGGAGAGCCCTTGGAAAACGGAATGCTTGAGGCGAACTCGAATCGTCAGGTGCATCCGTACAGTGACGAGCCTGTGGAGAGTCGCTTTGATCTCACGGGCTTTGAAATGACGGCGGAGTCTGACGAGCTTGAGCTGTGGTTGAACAGACAGTACGGCGCGCTGAGGATAGTGGATAAGCACAGCGGCTATGTCTGGGGCAGCCTTCCCCTTGAAGAGGCAGAGGGCCTGAACAGCACGTGGAATTGCTACGGCAATTCACTCGTGGCTGTGGAATGCTTCGATAAGACCGGAGGAGAGAGTAGGCTCAGCATAGGCAAGGACGGCAGCGCAAGCTACGAAATGACGGAAAACGGCTTCGTATGCAGCGTCTCATTTGAAAACGTGGGCATAGAGATGGACGTTGAAGTGGAGCTCAACGGCGGTCAGGTGAGTTTCGAGGTCGTCGAAGGCAGCCTGAAGGAAAAACTGCTCGTGGACGATAAGAAGGGATACATGCTCAAGTCTGTGACATTCATGCCTTTCTTGGGTTCGTCCCATGGAACAGACATAGACGGCTATATTCTGATACCGGATGGTACAGGTGCGCTGATACGATTTTTAGAGCCTGCGAACTATGTGACGACCTATGCGGCTAGAATATACGGCCCGGACGCTGGGGTAGAGAACTACAGCTATGGTGGATATGCCTACTTAAAGGAAGAAAACCAGGCATATATGCCCATCTACGGAATAGTGCATGGAGACGGACAGAACGGATTCCTTGCCGTTGTGGAGAGCGGAGACGAGTATGCGAGTATAGTAGCGTCTCCGGCGCTGACCAATATACCGTACAACTGGGCGGCGGCGCGATTTGAGTACCGCCAGAAGTACATGATGAATATAAACCGCAAGGAGGGTTCGGGCGCGCTCATGCCGCAGCCCGAAATGAACCAGGTCGAGCCGCGCATAAGCTTCTACTTTGTAAACGGAGACGACGCCCGCTACGACGGGATGGCCGTAATGTATAGGGAGATGCTTTTGGAAAACGGCGAGCTTGAAAAGCTTGAGCTGAGCGAGATAAGCAACGTGCCTATGCACCTCGACGTTTTGGGCGCAGACAAGAGGAAGGGCTTTTTGCTCAACACGACAGAGACCTTTACGACGTACTCGGAAGCGTCCGATATCGTTTCGGCCCTGAAGGAAGACGGCGTGGAAGATCTGCTGCTAGTGTACCGCTGCTATACAAAGAATAATGAGGCTGGTACAAAAATGCTCAGCCGGCTGGGCACGCAGGAGGAATTTGAGCAGCTGCGCGCTCAGCTCGAGGAGGGGGGAGGAACGCTAAACCTCTATATCGACCCGCTGACGGCCAATGAGGATCAGATAACACAGCGCACAGAGGCGGCCAACAACTTGTCAAGCATGGTCATAAAATGGCTGAATTCCCTGGATGTATACGGAGCGATATACGATACGACGTATGTATATCGGCTTTCAAAGGCGGAGCGAATCATCGACTCGGCTATCGGCAGAAGCTATGGCGCGAACTTTGCCGTCGACCAGCTGCCGTCTAGGCTGTATAGCGATTTCACATCAGGCAAGGAGCTTGTCAGACAAGCCGGGCTTGCAAAGACCACTGAGTTGGTGGAAAAGCTCGCCTCCGGGGAAAAACTCGCGATGTATGAGCCAAATCAGTACCTTTGGCGGTATGCGTCTCAATTTTTGGGCGCTCCAGCAGTGAGCAGCCAGCTGTTGTATGAGAGCGACACGGTGCCGTTTTTGCAGATAGTCTTGAGCGGCAGTGTCGAAGTATTTTCCGAACCGCTGAACATGACGTCCTGTTCACGCGAAAAGCTGCTCAGGTTGGTGGAATACGGCATGGCTCCGTCTTTTGCGGTAGTGGCATGCGACAGCTCGGAGCTTGTAAATACGCCTCAGTCGCAGTACGCTTCATCCGGCTTTGAGGGCTGGCATGATATTATGGCTGAGTCCTATGACACCGTGGCCTCAGCTCTGGAAAGTGTTTGGGGGCACAGTATTGTCGAGCACCGCTGCCTTGAGACAGGTCTTATACGAGTGGAATACGACAATGGTGTGAAAGTATATGTAAACTATACAGACAGCACGCAGACCGTGGACGGCTTGAGTGTGGAACCGTGCTGGTTCACTGTGACGCAATGAGGGGAGTGAGGCGGATGCGCATCTTAAAGCGTGACCGGGTCGTGAGGTCCGGGGCGCCAAGACTGAAAAACAGACAGAGAGAAACTCTGTCCGGACTGCTTTTCTTCCTGCCGTGGGTCATAGGCTTTTTGGCCATAACCTGTTACCCGCTTATCTATTCCATAGTCATCAGCTTCAACCAAGTGGCGATACGTCCCGGCGAAGTGGTACTCGAACCGGTAGGCTGGGAGTATTTCAGGCAGGCGCTATTTTTGGACACCGAGTTTCCAACTCTCTTGGTTGCCTCCGTTACGCAGGTGGCAATAGGCACACCGATCTCCGTCGTCTTCGCACTGGTCATGGCCCTTCTGCTGAACCGAGGCTTTAAGGGCAGAACTGTGTACAGAATGATATTTTTCATGCCCGTCATCATTATGAGCGGTCCGGTCATGTCCGAGCTTATGACGGAGACTTCGGCGATGAGCATAGATATGGATCTGATGGGCCTTAACGCTATACTCATGGAACTTGACAAGGGCTGGTCGCTGCTGCTGCTTAAGGTTCTGAACAGTTTTATCAAGATCCTTTGGTTCTGCGGTGTGCAGATCATCGTCTTTCTTGTAGCGCTCCAGAAGATTGACGGAAGCATGTACGAGGCGGCGTCCATAGACGGAGCGTCCCCATGGGAGGCATTCTGGAAGATCACCCTGCCGCACCTGAGACCCATTGTAATGCTAAACGCCATCTACACCATAATTGAAATGGGCACTGCGGCTGACGACGCTACAAATGCGAAGATCATGGAATCTATCACAGACATCGCCAGACCGTACAGTTTTGCGGCGGCCATGTCGTGGATATACGCATTCTGCCTGATGCTGCTCATGACAATAGCGTTTCTGCTCCTCAGAGAGCGCCGGGAAAAGGGAGGCGCAAAATGACTGGAAGAAAAGGCGCCGCGAAGGAAGCGCTCAGAAGGTTTTGCCGCGGAAAAGCCGGCTCCGCAAGCGTGCCGACAAAAATCGCTACATACTTCATATTGACTGGCCTGGGTTTTGTGTTCATATACCCTCTGCTATACATGGTATCAGTAAGCCTGATGGATACGGCAGACCTCGTGGATGCCACTGTGACCTGGGTGCCTACGCACTTCACTCTTGAAGGCTTCAAAAAGGCTGCAAGGACACTGGAGTTCTGGGACGGCCTTAAAGACTCGCTCATAATGACGGTGATACCGGCTGGACTCCAGACCCTGACGCTTGCCATGGCGGGCTACGGGCTGGCGAGATATCCTGTGCCGGGCAAGAAGCTCTGGGTCTTGCTGGCTGTATTCATATTCCTGATACCCAGTCAGGTCACAACGATACCGCGCTTTCTGCTCTTCAACGCCTACAAGCTTGTTGGAACGATATGGCCGATGTATCTGATCTGCCTGCTGGGGCAGGGTATAAAAAGCTCGGTATTTCTGCTCATATTCTATAACTATTTCGGCTCCTACCCGAAAGCCATGGACGAGGCTGCAAAGATAGACGGAGCGGGACCGTGGAAAATATTTTTTCGCATAGCCCTTCCGATGGCCAAGCCCGCGCTGGTGCTGACATACCTGTTCTCGTTCATCTGGACTTGGAACGATACCACGCAGATACCGCAGTATTCAACCGGAGCGGTCACTACTTTGCCTATGCATCTGCAGCAGTTTGAAGACACGTTTGAAAAGATGTTCTCTTCGACCGGCGTCAGCACCGGAGGCGCGCTCAACGAGTCTATACGCCTTGCCGGAACTCTGCTCTCGATACTACCGCTCATTCTGCTTTATGTCATAATTCAGAGACAATTTGTGGAGAGCATTGAAAAGACCGGCATTACGGGAGAATAACGATGCGAAAGACCCTGATAATCGCGGCGGCGATCCTGCTCGCCGCCGCGATCTCTGCCTGCGGGACAACAGAGCCGCGGGCAACACAACAGCAGGAGCTGGAACAGACGCAGCTGCAGCTCTATGGCCTGCCGTCGGACGGCCTTGCCCACGAGCCCCACGGCTGGGACAACCTGTACGGCAGCAAGGAAGTGCCCGAGAAATGGTGGCAGAGGAGCCCCAGGGACCCCAAAGCCGGCGAAGAAGTGGAGATAAACGTCTCAGTCGGTACATCGCTGAAGGACAAGGACATCTGGCTCGAGTGGTCTCTGAACGGAGAACTCATGGAGCCGGTAAAATGCAGCCACAGGGCAAACGTCAGCGTTGACGGCGTGGAAAGGCTGCGATGCATAGGCAAGCTCGGCAGCTTCGACACCGGAGACAGGGTGGAATACACAGTCTGCGCCGGAACGGACGGGAAAGCGGAAAAACAGCTCGGCATATTTGAGTTCTCAATTTCCGAATGGCAGACGTTTATCCCTGAAAGTATACGCGCGGATGAAAGCGGCCTGGTCATTTCCGGCTCGGCCGGAGGCGTGGAAGCCACGGCCAGGGCGGAGCTGTCGGACGGCGTGCTTTCGCTCACGGTGGAAGACGGCGCTGAAGAGCCGGACTTGGAGGAAACCGGAGAGCTGTCTTTGACAAGCGGCGGACTCAAAGCCGAATTCGCAGAGGACAGCTGCGCTTTCTCCGCGGAGCTTGACGGACGTGAGCTTTTGAGCATGTGCGAGGGCCTGGAGCTGTTGACGGACGGCGCCGACATCAGTGGGATCAGGCTCAGTGTCGCTGCGGATAGGACAGACGCATTTTACGGTTTCGGCATGAGATACGATTCGCTAGACCAGCGCGGCAAGACCGTGGACATCTACTGCGTCAACTGGTATACACAGCAGCAGGGCGAATCCTATACGCCCGTGCCGTTCTACTTCGTGCCGGATAAGTACGGGCTCTTTGTGGACAGCACCTGCTATTCGCGCTTCGCCATGTGTTCCGAGCGTGAAGACGCCTGCGTCGTGGAGGTGTATACCGAGGGCGACGGCGAGCTTTTCGTGCCGTTCCACTTCATAACCGGAGATAACGCCGACATCCTGTCCAGGTATTCAGAGCTGGCCGGGAAGGCGGAACTGCCTCCCGCCTGGGCCTTTGGCCCGTGGATATCCGCCAACGAGTGGAACAGGCAATCCGAGATAATGGAGCAGCTGGACGCCGCTCTGGAAAACCGGATATCCACCAGCGTAATAGTCATCGAAGCCTGGAGCGACGAGGAGACCTTCTACATCTGGAACGACGCGGAGTATGAGCCGAATGACGGCTCGGGGGCCTTCAGTTTGGATGATTTTACGTTCTCCGGCAGATGGCCTGACCCCGCGGGTATGGTCGACGAGCTGCACGAGAACGGGATAAAGGTCCTGCTGTGGCAGATACCGGTGCTCAAATACTCGGCGACTGCTCCGGTACAGTCCATGCGAGACCAGTTTTATGCCGAGGATATGGGCTATGTGTTCAGCCGCGAGGACGGTTCGGTCTACCGTATGCCGTCCGGGACCTGGTTCGGAAGCAGCCTCCTGGTGGACTTCACAGATCCAGAAGCGGCGAGCTGGTTTTTGGAAAAGCGGAGATATCTTATTGACGAGCTGGGCGTAGACGGCTTCAAGACCGACGGCGGCGAGTTCGTCTGGGGCAGTGACGTCGTGGCCTCGAACGGCCTCTCAGGCCGCAGCCTCAGAAACGCATATCCAGATGCCTATGCGCAGGCTTACTATGACTTCATAAATGCCGACGGGCAGGAGCGCGTGACCTTCAGCCGGGCGGGGGGCAGCTCTATGCAGACACACCCCCTGTGCTGGATGGGCGACCAGCTGTCGGATGAAAAGGCCTTCAAATCGGCTATAATCGCCGCCCAGAGCGCGTCCATGTCCGGCATACCCTTCGTAGCCTGGGATATTGCGGGCTTCAGCGGAGATGTGCCCACAACGGAGCTCTATTGCCGCAGCGCAGCCCAGGCGGCCTTTTCCCCAGTGATGCAGCTGCACTCGGAGACCAGCGGAGACCCCAGCCCAAGTGTGGCCCGCACGCCATGGAACATGGCCGAGCGCAAGGGCAGCGACACCTGCCTTGAGGTGTACAAGTACTACGCAAACCTCAGAATGAACCTTTTGCCGTACATCTACTCCGAGGCGGCATATTCAAGCGAGAGCGGCGAGCCGCTCATGCGGAGCATGGCCTATGAGTTCCCAGAGGACGGCGAGGCGGCGGAGTATGAGTACCAGTATATGCTGGGCCGCAGCCTGCTGGTCGCCCCGGTGACGGAGATATCGAGCGGCAGGGTGGAGGTGTATCTTCCCGAAGGGGAGTGGTACGGCTTCTTTGACGGGGAACGATATGAGCCCGGGACCCACATATTCGAGTGCGAGCTCGACGAGATACCCGTGTTCGTCAGGGCCGGCTCTGTGATACCTCTGAACACCGTGGACGGGAAGCTCGGGAGCTATGTGGGAAACGATACCGAGAGCTATTCTGATCTGGAATTCTGGTCCTTTGCGGACGGTTCGGAGTATGATTGGTTCGATTACGTCTCAGGGGAGCAATATACGTTGAAGCTTACAGATGAATACACAAAACTGGCTGTTCCATATGAATATTCGGTGCGCTGCTTCGCCGCTTGAGCGGCAGCGACGGAATGGAGGAAATATGCTTCACGACCATCTCGTGCCGCGGCTCAGGCCGAGGGCTAAAAGTGAAAACATCGTGACCCGCGGTGGACTTAGAATAACAGTACTGGCAGACAGGCTTTTCCGCATCGAGACGTCCCCGGACGGCGTTTTCACGGACGAGGCCAGCCAGCTTGCCTGGTATAGAGATATGCCGGAAACGGCATTCAAACTCAGGGAGACAAAAAACGGACTTGAGCTCGACACGGGCGCCGTCAGGCTGACGATTGAGCCGGAGAGGCCCCGGGAGGGCAGGGTGGTCTTCCCGGACGGCAGTTCCGCCGCCCTGGACAACGCTGGGAACCTGCTCGGCACATTCAGGACGCTTGACACCAACGGTGAGCACCTGAGAATTCTGCCTCAGGTGAACCGCTATGACAAGGAGCACATACCTCTGAGCGCCGGCGTGTGCTCGCTGAGCGGCGTCGCGGTGCTGGACGACTCGTCAAGCCTGCTGCTTTGCGACGATGGCTGGCTGATGCCGCGCCGCAGCGGAACGGAGGACTTTTATGTCTTTGCCTATGGGCACGACTACCCTGCGGCAGTTCGCGCACTGTACGACATCAGCGGCTATCCTCCGGCCGTACCGCGTTGGGCACTGGGAAACTGGTGGAGCCGCTACTGGCCGTACACCCAGGACGAATACCTCGAGCTCATGGAGCGTTTTGACGACGAGGGCATACCCATCTCCGTAGCCGTGATAGACATGGACTGGCACTATGTGGACATAGAAGGCGAATTCGGCAGCCGGGAAAAGGGCCTGGACGGGGACGAATACGGCGGAACGGACGGCTGGACGGGATATACATGGAACGAGAAGCTGTATCCGGACCACGTCGCCCTCCTGAAGGAGCTCCACCGACAGGGCCGCAGGACAAGCTTGAACCTGCACCCGGCGCTTGGAGTCCGCTGGTATGAAAAGCCCTACGCCGACATGGCGCTGAGCCTCGGCCTGGACCCCAAAACAAAGCTGCACATTCCCTTTGCCATACAGGACGCGGACTTTGTAAACAGCTATCTCGATATCCTGCATCACCCGCTCGAGGACGAGGGCGTGGACTTCTGGTGGGTGGATTGGCAGCAGGGCGACAAGATCGGCCAGAATGACCTGGACCCGCTCTGGGCGCTCAACCACTACCACTGGCTCGACAGCGAGCACAGAACGGGCGTGGGACTTATACTCTCGCGCTACTGCGGTCCCGGCGCTCACAGGTATCCCGTCGGCTTCAGCGGTGATACGCATATGGACTGGGAATTCCTGAGATATATGCCGTACTTTACGGCAAATGCCTCCAACGTGGGCTTTGGCTGGTGGAGCCACGACATAGGCGGCCATCACCGCGGCGAACGCGATGACGAACTTTATCTTCGCTGGCTGCAATTCGGTGTGTTCAGCCCAATAAACAGAATACACTGTTGCCCAGCTCTCACAGTTTCAAAGGAGCCCTGGACACTTTCGTCAGGAGCGAGAGAGATCGCGGCAAAGTGGTTCAGGCTAAGGCACATGCTTATCCCGTACATATATACATACGCCTGCCTGGGAGAGCGGGAAGGCGGCCAGCTTGTCAGCCCCATGTATCACTTCTACCCGGACAAGCCGGAGGCGTATGCGGCAGACGGGCAGTATATGTTCGGCGATGATCTTCTGGTCGCGCCGATAACCGCGCATTCGGAGAGTCTCGGCATGGGCGAGACGGATGTCTGGCTGCCGGAGGGCCGCTGGACGGACATCTTCACAGGCCTGGTCTACGACGGCGGACGGAGATTGCATATGCTCCGGGATATGGGCAGCATACCTGCCCTTGCAAAAGCTGGAACCGTGCTTACGCTCGACGCTGAGCCCGACAGCCGCTGCACGGAGCCGGAAAAACTGCTCGTGCGCGTTTTCCCGGGAAACGGGGCGTTCCAGCTGTTTGAGGGCAGCCCGAAAGAGCCGTACGTTACGGTTTTCACTCAGAGCATGGAGGAAGAGGGCAGACTCAGTCTGGAGATATCCATGCCGCCGGGTAAATGGGATGCCGGACGCAGCTTCGAACTGAGGTTCGAGGGGATATTCTCCGGGGAACTTATAATGCATGTTTGTGGGGAGCGGCGCCCAGTGAAAACTCGCCGCTGCGGAGGACTGAGAGCGGAGTTCGCACTCCATTCGGGAGAAAATGCAGCATTGGAGCTTCACTGGAAGCCGGAGACGCCGAGAGCACGCTTCGAGCGCGAGCTCCTGCAGCTCCTGATCAGACTTCCGCAGGACAACATGTATAAGGAAAGGGAGTGGGAGCGGCTTAAAACAATGACAAAGACTGAGATCGGGAGGTATGTGCAGAATCTTGATTTCCCCACGGCAGGAATAAAAATGCTTGAGGAGCTGTTGTTGGCAGAAACGACATAGCAGCGCGAGCGGCATTCTATCGGATAAGATATAATTTAACTACAAAGGCGCGGACAACCTCATGGGTGTCCGCGCCTTTCTTCTAATGGCCTGCTGTACCGCTGATCTATAACAATTTTGCTGTTGATAGAGCAAAGCATAATTGCATTGGTTAAACCGCGATAACATGCAAAATCGTATACATAAGCGCAACATACGTCATGATTTATAACGGTAAGTTTATTCCGTCAGTCTAATATACGATTAGGCGGAAACAACGCTGCCTGTGTATTTGCGTTTCAACGGGCACCTCCTAAGCATACTTGAGATTTAAGTCAAAGGCAATGGAGGCTTTTTATATGCTCAGTAATAGATGCGACTACGCAGTAAACAAAACTGACCCCGAGGCCATAGTATGCCGCAGTGTAACAGGCGAAAATGTGCGCCTCACACGCGAGCACTTCGACAGCGACGAGGAGTTTCAAAAGTGGAAGGCGTGGTCCGATGAAGACTATAGAAATGCAGCACTTCGAGAACGAGCATTTAATGATAGGCGGTATTCGTTTGAATTAGATCATCTTCTCGACAGACATGAATATAGTGACTGGCTGTCCGCTGAACTCAAAGGATCAGAGAAGCTAAAAAAGGGAGAGATTATTTCCATAATACGATCAATACTTACAGACACGCAGTTCCGAAGATTGTGGCAGAGATTTGCTTGCGAATATGAACTTGCAGAGATTGCCTCAAGTGAAGGAGTGAGCGTTACAGCGGTTGTCGACTCCATTCGTTACGCGATGAAGCGGCTCAAGTCCATTAAATTCAGTACACATCTGAAGACCTATGACGCTGCCCGTGACAAGGCAAACAACAAATGTCAATCCAAATCTAATGCACATAATAGGGACGGTAGTCAGCTATTTTGACAGCCTTGGACAACTGAATATACGGTACAGCGAGCACAGATCCCGTGTGACTGGAGTCGGTCAGCGACGTGGGGCGCGGCGCGATGACGGCGTAAGCCAGAGCGATGAACGCGGCCCCAAAAACGGCTTTGGCAAGCCGCTTCGCAACGAAAGCGCGGGGGATAAAGGCACTTGCTCACGCGCTCCCGAGGACTTGGGGGTAGCCCTGCGGTGTACGGCAACTGGCACCGCGGAGCTATGACAGCCGCGCCAGCGGCGGCTCGCTGTATCCCCTAACCGCCGGGACGCGTGGCAAATACGGCGGGCAAACAGTAAATCTGAATCGCTATGTCTGAGTAGGAGAGTACTACCTGACAGCAAAAACGGGAACACTTGAAGCATGGAGGTGAAGCATATGCAGCACAGCGCGGCGAGAAGGCCAAGAAATGTAGCCAATCCCGCAAACACCGTGTATGAGGACAGCTGCCTGCATGAGCTCGGCGGTGCGATTTACGTCGTCGAGCGGGTGTTCACGGGTCACAGGACTGCGAAACAGGCCGTGGTGGAGGAAATCGTTGCCTCTGCTGGAATGATCCACAGCTTTGACCGCCCGGACAGGCCGGTGGTATAATATCGCCATGTACGGGCGGTCCCTATCCGGAAAGGAGGAAAGCTGTTGGGGACCCAGCTCAGACTTGCCGACACCTATTACCGGCTCTCAGATGAGGAGAAAAAGCGCGGCGAGTCTACAAGTATAATGAACCAAAGGGAGATAGTCGAGAGCTACTGCCGCAGCCGCGGTATTATCATAGTCCGCGAGTTCGTGGACGACGGCTTCTCAGGAGGCAACTTTGACCGGCCTGGATTCCAGGCCATGCTCCGGCACCTGAGTACCGGCCAGGCAAATACGGTAGTCACCAAGGACCTGTCCCGGCTCGGCAGGGATATGTCCGAGTCGAGCTACTACGCCGAGCGATTTTTCCCCGAGAACGGCATCCGCTATATAGCGCCGCAGGACAATTTCGACTCCACTGGCGACAACATGATGGCCCCGTTCCAGTTCGCCATGAACGACGTCTACCTACGCGATACCTCGCGCAAGGTCCGGGCGGTGCTCGACAACAAGCGCAGGAACGGCAAATACGCCGCCTGCCCGCCGTATGGCTATAAAAAGGCCCGCAACACCACTGACCAGCTCGTACCCGACGAGAACACCGCGCCGGTGGTGCAGCGCATCTTCGCCCTGGCGGCGGCAGGGGAGTCCACGCGCTCAATAGCCGCAAGGCTGACGATGGAGGGGGTAATGCCCCCGCTTAAATACCGCGTGGAGTGTCGCGACGAGTTCACGGAGCGCGGCGCGGCCCACGTCTCGGACGCCTGGAACTATACCACCGTGAAGCGAATCCTGCGCAACCGCGTCTACCTGGGCCACACGATTCTGGGCCGCAGCCGCAAGGTCAGCGTCAAGTCGAAGAAGAAGCTGCCCGTGCCGGAGGAGGACTGGTTCGTCACCGAGAACACACACGAGGCACTCGTAAGCCCTGAGCAGTTCGAGCTTGCAGAGCACTATCTCAGTGAGAACACGAAGTCCAACGCCGCAAACCCGTCCTTCCGCCACAGCATCTTCGGCGGCGTGGCCTACTGCGCGAGCTGCGGCGCGGCGATGTGCTCCGGCGGCTCTGTTTACAAGGGCGAACGGGAGAAATACTGGTATCTCGTGTGCAACAACCTCTCATCACGCTCGACGCACCGCTGTGAGGCGGGCGCTAGGATACGCTATGACGACCTAGTGGAGATAGTCCGGCGAGACCTGGAAAAGCTGATAAGGTTCAGCGTGGAGGAGACGGAGGAGATCACGCGCCAGGCAGTCGAGCGCGCCCGCGAGCTCTCCGGTGAGGCGGACGTGCCGAAGCAGCTGCGGCTCATCGAAAAGCAGCTTGAAAACTCGGGCCGAATGCTGGAGCGGATGTACCGCGACAACGCCTCCGGTATCCTGAGCGACGAGCAGCTAGAGAGCATGGCAAGGAAGCTCTCGGACGAGATGAAGGAGCTGAACCGAAGGTCGGCAGAGCTTAAATCCGGACGCCTGGAATCGGACAAAGTGAGGGACGCCTACACGGAGTTCTTCGAGCTTGCGAAGAAGTACACGCATATCGAGAAGCTGGACCGGGACATCCTCCACACCTTCATAGAGCGCATCGAGATAGGCCCGAAGCTCCTGCCCGAAGGCAAACGCGTGACAAGCCATAAACAGAGCTACAGACAGAGCATAAAGATATTTTACCGTTTCATAGGAGAGATCGACGAAAGCCCAGAAAGGGAAGTGGATACAAAGGAACTGTCCAAAGGGGCTTGAAGCAGAAGCTTTGAGGTGAAAAAACGGCAAAGGAGGTCGGCGTGAATCTGAAGCAGGGCTACAACGGCGACCTCACGAGCCGCCAGGCCGGTTCCGTCGGCGGCCAGATGGTCAAGAAGATGATCGAGGCCTACGAGAACGGCATGAAGTAAGCGAAAGCTGAAAAAAGCGGAAAGCCGCCCGGTATCGGGCGGCTTTTTGCCGTTAGTCCTTGTATTCAAACTCGATGTCGTAGAGCGAGACGGTGTCTCCGTCCTTGACGCCCAGGGCATCCATGCGCTCGAAGATGCCCGCCGTGCGCAGGCAGCGGTCAAAGTACATCCGGCTCTCGTAGTCCGAGAAGTTCACGGACGCCACCAGACGCGCAAGCCAGTCGCCCTCGACTATCCACATGTCGCCGTCGTGCCTTATCACGACGTCCTCCGCTGTGCCTATCTCCGGCTCAGGCGGGACGTAGTCCGGCTCATACACAGTCACCGGCGGCAGGTGCGCAAGCTCGCCCGCCGCGGCCCGCATCAGCTCCCGCGTACCCACGGTGGACGCGGCCGAGAGCTCGAAGAACCTGCAGCCCTTCGCCTCCACATGCGCGCGCAGGCGCTCGAGGTTGTCGCTGCCCGGCTCGAGCAGGTCGCACTTGTTCGCCGCGACGAGCTGCGGCCGCGAGGCCAGCTCCGGGTTGTACTGCTCAAGCTCCGCGTTTATCGCCTCAAAGTCCTCCACCGGGTCGCGCCCCTCGCTGCCGGAGACGTCCACGAGGTGGATGAGCAGGCGGCAGCGGTCGATGTGGCGCAGGAAATCGTGGCCCAGGCCCGCGCCGCCGCTCGCGCCCTCTATGATGCCGGGGATGTCCGCCAGCACAAAGGACACGCCCTCGTCCACGTAGACTACGCCGAGGTTCGGGAAGAGCGTGGTGAAGTGGTAGTTCGCGATCTTGGGGTGCGCGTTCGAGACGACGGAGAGCAGCGTGCTCTTGCCGACGTTCGGGAAGCCGACGAGGCCCA
>ENA-OZIL01000137-OZIL01000137.1-human-gut-metagenome-genome-assembly--contig:-NODE-137-length-38436-cov-9.372919_pt1 | contig 38436 bp, 33 predicted proteins | sample MGYA00244057_ERZ653706 | MGnify/ENA primary metagenome ERZ653706 (study PRJEB26926, sample SAMN06165266) | human gut metagenome | biome: ENVO:00009003; feature: ENVO:2100002; material: ENVO:00002003...
ATTTGAGCGGTTAGGGTGTCTGACTCGGACGGTTAAAGTGTCCATCCCGGGGCGGGGTATTCAGGTTCTCGGGCTTTTATGGTGTCGGTCGTTGTAGGATAGAGAGATAACCCGCCGCCGATCCAGTCTTCAAGAGAACCGGATGGCAGCAGGCTGGTAAAAAGGACAGAGTCAGGGTGGCTCTGTCCTTTTTGTGTGTTTTATGGTATATATTTCATTCCCCACTGGGAGATGGCGTAAAAGATCGGAAGCAAATCGCGCCCTTTCTCCGTGAGGGAGTACTCCACCCTCAGGGGCATTTCATTATATTGAATGCGCTGCACCAAATTATCCGATTCCAATTCTTTCAGCGCATTTGTTAATGCCGTGTTTGTGATGGGCTTCAACACCTTTTTTAGTTCCCCAAACCGCATAGGCGAATTGATGCATAATTCATAGAGAATTTGCAGTTTCCACTTTCCCTGCAACATTTGAACCACAGGCGTAACGGGGCAATTCCCCGCATCGGTCAGAATGACATCTCCTACTCTTTGCTGAAACTCCTCATAGGTCATCCCTGAAAAACCTCCGTTTTCGGATGGTATGGTCTTTGATACCTGATATAAATTATTTGCGTACTTGATTGTAAATTTGAATCAGGTATAATAATTATATCAGTGATCCCTGATTCCGTCAATCGCAAAGAAAGAGAAAAAAGGAAGGTCTGCATCTTATGAAAGCGCTGAACATTATGGAGGCAACAGTTTATACATCTCCCAACCCTCTGACCCTGATCTGCTCTCAAAACGAGGACGGTACAACCAACTTGGCCCCCATCTGTTTTGTCTCCTATCTGTCCTTCAACCCGCCCATGGTGGGCTTCGCCACCGGGAAGCAATCCCATACCGGCAAGCGGGTACGGGAGACCAGCAAGGTCATCGTCACTGTCCCCGGCGAGAACCTGGCTGGCGTGGTCATGGCCTGCGGCAGTTCCACCGGCGCCAAGGTCAACAAGGTTTCTGAAAACAACATTGAAATGAAATCGGTAGAAGACTCCGACATTCAAATCCCCGCCGATACCAAACTCGCTATGGCGGCAACATTGCAGGAGGCTGTGGAAGTGGGCGACCACATTCTGCACATCTGCCAGGTGGACAAATTCCTGGGCAATGAGGACAAGAAGGGCCTGTATGCCTGGAACGGCTTTGGAAAAGTTGCACCCGCGGTAGAAGGCTGAATCTAAGAACGTTAGGAGGCGTCAGCGGTGGCTGTCCGCATCAAGGACTGTATCCAGAACATGAATCTGGTGATCGGCTGCACCATCGGCTGCAGCTACTGCTACGCCAGAAATAATGGCCGCCGGTTCCACATGATCAATGACTTTGAAAAGCCTGAGTTTTTCCCAAATAAGCTGCGGCTGATGGAGAGAAAACGCTCCCAAAATTTCCTGCTCACCGGTATGAGTGACTTTGCAAGAGCACATCCACGGCGGACACTACCATGCGACCTTTGAGCCGATGTTTGATGACATCGGGCCGGTGGACCTGACCGGCATCGAATGGATCGTCATCGGCACGGAGACGGGACGCCGGAAGGGCAAAACAGTCTCCAAGCCGGAATGGGTCTGGAGCCTAATGGACCAGGCCCACGCGCTGGGCATACCGGTGTTTATGAAAGAGGACCTTGTACCAATTATGGGCGAGGAAAACATGGTGCAGGAGCTGCCTTCAGCCTCCTGCCAAGTATTAGAGGAGCAAAGAGCATGGCGGAAATGATAGAAAAGGGCATCCTCATCCGGGATGTGGAGACAAAGAATATCATGACAAAGTCCACCCTGCCGGTGGGCGGATATTCTGTCAACCCCTATGTGGGTTGCACCCACGGCTGCAAATACTGCTACGCCTCATTTATGAAGCGGTTCACCGGACACACCGAACCCTGGGGGATGTTTCTGGATGTGAAGCACTGGCCTGACATCAAAAATCCCCGGAAATACGCTGGACAGCGGGTGGTCATCGGCTCGGTGACTGACGGCTATCTACCTCAGGAGGAACAGTTCGGCAACACCCGCAGGCTTTTGGAGCAGTTGAGGGGCAGCGGCGCGGAGATTCTGATCTGTACGAAGTCCGATTTGGTGGTGCGAGACATCGACCTGCTGAAGGAGCTGGGCAAGGTTACCGTCTCCTGGTCCATCAACACCCTGGACGAGGACTTTAAAAACGACATGGACAGCGCCGCCAGCATTGGGCGTCGGCTGGAAGCCATGAAGCAGGTCTACGATGCAGGCGTCCGCACAGTCTGCTTTGTCGCCCCTGTCTTTCCGGGAATCACGGACTTCGAGACTATATTCCTCCGGGTAAAAGACCAGTGTGACCTGGTGTGGCTGGAAAATTTGAACCTGCGGGGTGGCTTCAAAAAGGACATTCTGAGCTATATTCGTGAAAAGCACCCCGCCCTTTACCCGCTGTACGACGCCATCTACAACAAGGGAGACAAAAGCTACTTCCACGCGTTGGAACAACAGGCGAGGCGTTTGGCAAACGAACATAACTGCCCCTTTGTGGATAATGAGCTGCCTTACGGAAGGGCAGAAACGGGACACCCGGTAATTGTGGACTACTTTTACCATGAGGAGGTGCGTGGTACGGAGAACACCGGCCTCAGGAACCGGTGAACCGCCTTGACGTAAAATGAACTCCCTAAAGTAAAAGGGAGTTTACTTATATCAGAATTAGGGTAATTGCCAGATGGACATTACACGAACACCTGCTTTTTCAAAGGCAGCTTTGCCGTATTGGTGTGGTTGTGATGTCAAACAAAAAACCGGGGTTCAAGGTGCATTGTGCCTTGAACCCCGGTTTTTTCGCCTGCCTCGCATCCATTGGGCGCGAGGCGGGCTTGGTTCTGCGGCTCAGAACGCTGTATGATGACCGACGTAGCAGGCATTGGCAGTCATGCCGGACAAAGGATGACTGTATGCAAAATATGAACAACCGTCAGAAAGGAAGAGTGGAATGAAAAAGATTTTAGCTCTGGTTTTGGGCCTCATTATGCTGGCCGGGCTTCTCGCCGGCTGTGGCGCTGAAACCCCCAGTGAGTCCAACGCCCCGGCATCCGAGCCCCCCGCAAACTCCGAGGACCCGTCCGGAGCGCCTGAAACCGTGGACCCCATGGCGCTGAGCGTCGAAGAAAAGCTGGCATATGCCGCTTCTCTGAGCAACGAAGAGCTCTATGAACTTGCAAAAATGGAATCCGGCACGATGATGGTGTATTCTACCACCAGCCTGTGCGAGACCGCAATGAACAACTTCCTCGTCAAATATCCCGAGGTCGGCGGCGCATACTCCTCTGTCGGAGAGGCCGATATGTTTACCAAGCTGAGCACCGAGATCGGAACCGCAGCCGAAGGCGCCGACATGGCCCTGCTTCAAAACTCCTATCGCATGGAGAATGAACTCATCTCCGAAGGTCTGCTGCTGAACTATTTCCCTGATATGTATAAGGACTCCGTAGCTGAAGAGTACTGGGATCCCTGCGCTGTGCTGTTCTGTCAGAAGATCTTTATCTACAACAACACCGGCGGAGACATAGGGCTCGAGAATGTCTGGCAACTCACCGAGGACGAGTTTGCCGACAAGATCTTCTTCAAGGACCCCTCCAGCGAGCCCGTAGGCATGAACTTCCTTGTCATGCTGACCGGAGACGAATGGTCCGGTAAGCTGGCCGAGGCTTACCGGGAATACTACGGCAAGGAGTGGAGCCCGGATTCCGGGTTCACCAATGCCGGTTACGAGTTCCTGGACGGCTTCCTGGCCAACTGCAACTACACCTATGCAGCCGACGGCGGTATAGCTGAGGGCATCGCCACGGGCGCTCCCGGCAATGTCGGTCTGTTCGTGTTCTCCAAGCTGCGTTCCGGCTCCGTCGTCAAAGAAAACCTGTGTCTGGCCCCCTATCAGGCCAACGATGGCAACGGTTTGACCGGCTTCTCCGGCTTTATGTACGCAACTTACGCCCAGATCTGCAAGGACACGGATATGCCCTACACCTGCTGCCTGTTCATCAACTACCTCTTCTCCGAGGAGGGCTTCTCCGCCTGGAACAACGAAAACAACATGGGTGTCTACTCCCCCAATGTGGATATTGAGCTTGTGTCCGACGACACCGGGCTGGACAAGGAGATCAGTTACTGGCTGAACTGCCTGGTGATCGAGGACGGAATAACCGTTGCCGAACAGTATCCCGAGGCATACGAATTCATCTCCACTCGGCTTTCCTGAGTAATTTGTCCGATATAGGCCGGGACTCCCCCCGGCCTATATACTTTTATTTGCAGAATTAGATCCGCGCTGAGCTTTATTCTTCGTTCTGCAAACTAATTCCAGTTGCAAGGAGGGCGGGTCATGCCCGGAAAATACAAAGTGGCAACGGAGCGGCGTGTGAACCATGTTAAAACTTTTCTCTCCAAGCCGGCAAATGTCATGCTGCTGGTCTTTGGAATCACGTTAACGGTTTTGACTTTGATCCCACTGCTGTCCATTTTGCGCGAAATGTTTGTCGTCCACGTTGGGATAGAGAAAACCATGACCGGACTCAAAACCGGCGAATTTACCCTATACCATTGGAAGAAGCTGATTTTTGACGGTGGAGATTGGTCCAGGACCACGTTTTGGGAGCCGCTTTTGAACTCTTTCTTTGTGGGTCTGGGCGGAGCTGTGCTGGGCATTGGAATCGGAGGGACCGTGGCCTGGCTGCTGGCACGCTCCAATATCAAGTGTAAAAAGGTCATCACCTCTCTCTTTATGTTTCCCTACATAATGCCCGCATGGACGTTGGCCTTGTTTTGGCTCAACCTGTTTCGCAACAGTAATCTCGGCGGAGGAAATATGGGCCTTGTACAGGCCTTGTTCGGTGTCTGCATGCCCGAATGGTTCGTCTACGGGCTCTTCCCCTGCATCATTGTTACCGGCCTCCACTTTGCTCCATTTGCCTATATCCTTATCGGCGGGATCTTGCAGAATATGGACGCCACGCTTGAGGAATCTGCAACCATTCTGAAAGCGAGCAGAATGAAGATACTGCGAAAAATAACGCTGCCCATCGTCATGCCCGCGGTACTTTCCACATTCCTTCTGGTTTTCTCCAGCGGCTTTGCATCCTATACCGCTCCCGTTTTCCTGGGAGGCGCGGTGAAGTTCTATACCCTCGCTTCCAAGATGAAATCACTGATGAACGCCGGATACAATGGTACCCGGCAATTATTCCGCGGACAATATCACTCTGGACTTCTGGATCGGCAGGGACTTGGATTCCTATATGAACGGCATGGTTGGCGGCGTTCTGGTCAACGAGACCATCATGTCCGCGCTGAAGCGCTTGCTGCTGCTGTCTGTTTGCTGCGCCCTGTTTTCCGGCACCAGCGGTCTCCTCATCGGCTATGCATCTGTCAAGCGCAGGGGGACCAAACTGGCTCGTGCGGTTGAGAGCTTGGCCTTCTTCCCCTATCTCATCCCCACCATCGCTTTTGCGACCCTGTATCTGTCGGCCGCTTCAACGCAGGCTTTTTCCTTCCTCTACAACACCTTCATGCTGTTGGTGATAGTGGGCGGAGTAAAATACCTGCCCATGGCCTCCCGCGGCTCCATCAACTCAATGCTTCAAATCTCACCCGAGATAGAAGAAGCGGCCGTGATAGTCGGCGTGCCTTGGTGGAAGAGACTAATTAAGATACTGATTCCGATACAAAAAACTAGTATCATGTCCGGATACCTCCTGCCTTTTGTGGCCGGCATGAGAGAGGTCGATTTGTTTGCACTGCTGGTTGCAAACAGCAATTACCTTTTGACCACGATGCTGCTCGCCTTCAATCAAACCGGCTACGAGCAATACGCAAGCGCCATCACGCTTCTTATCATCGTGATCGTCCTAGTCGTAAACGGGCTGTCCAGCAAATTGACCGGAGCATCCATTGCCAAGGGCGTAGATAGCGGCGCTCCGATAGGCGGTAGATAGGAGAGATAATATGCCAGAAATAGTACTGAAAAATGTGACCAAACGCTGGGGAGATTTTGTTGCGGTCGACAACCTGAACATGACCATCGAGGACAGGGATTTCATCACTCTGCTGGGTCCCTCCGGCTGCGGCAAAACAACAACGCTGAGAATGATAGCTGGTCTCGAAACTCCAACCGAAGGCACCATCACCATAGGCGGTAGAACAGTGTTCGACTCCGAGCGCGGAATAAACATCTCCCCCGACAAGCGCGACATAGGTTTCCTATTTCAGAATTACGCCCTGTGGCCGCACATGACCGTCTATCAAAACATCTCCTTCGGCCTTGAAAACATGAAATGGAAAAAGGCGGACATCAAGGCAAGGGTGGCCGAGATGCTCAAGCTCCTGAAAATTGAAGAGTTTTCAAGCCGCTACCCCGCTGAGCTTTCCGGCGGGCAGCAGCAGCGCGTGGCCATAGCCAGAACGCTTGCGCCGGCCCCCAAGGTCCTGTTCATGGACGAGCCGTTGTCCAATTTGGACGCCAAGCTGCGCAGTGAAATGCGTACCGAGCTCAAACGCCTTCACGCCGATACGGATGCCACTTTCCTATATGTGACCCATGACCAGCTGGAGGCCATGACCCTGGCAACAAAAATCTGCCTGATTGACAAGGGGCATCTGCAACAGTACGAGCCTCCGCTTAAGGTGTACTGCCGTCCCAAGAATCTGTTTGTGGCGGATTTCGTCGGCAATCCCACGATGAATCTCATTCCGGCAAAAGCAAAGCTGCTAAACACAAAGGAAGTGTCCTTGCAGCTGCTCGGACTGTCGGTCCTGCTAAGATCGGACGAGGAAATCGAACTCGTGTCAGAGGACACCATCGTTGGCATCCGTCCCGAATCCCTTCCCATTTCCGACACCGGCCGCGTGAGTGCCATGGCTTACTCCACCCTGCCGGCGGGTATGGAAACCACGGTGAAAATTGCTATCGACGGCCAGATTCTTTCTTCAGTTGTATTCGGCGCGATAGACTACGGGGTTGACGAGCCGATAAAGTTCGACTTTTCCGGTGACGGCATCTGTCTGTTTGACAAGAGCTCCGGGAACAGGATCGCAATTGGCAGCATTGAGGTAAAGTAGGTGACGGTGATATGGGTAAGAAACGCATTGTCGGGTTGGCATATGCTCAGAGCTGTATTGACGGCTTCGATGCATCAAATGCATTGGACGGCAAAGCGAATACCTTTTGGAAAGCAACCCCATATTATCAGTGGTGGCTGATGGACTGCGGCAGCGTACATAGCATTGAATCTATCACGGTGGATACTGGAATGCCCAGCGGCGAGTTCTGCCGCTACGCGATAGACTACAGCTGCGACAGAATCAACTGGACTGAGCTCTGCGAGAAAACCGATGACCTGAAAAGCCCGGACTCGGGCGACTGTTATCACGCGGATATCAATGCCCGTTATATCAGGATAACGCTCACCTACTGTTCCTCCGGTGACGCCGTATCGCTCAGAAATGTCACAGTCACCGGGGAGCCCTGCGGCATCCCCGGTGCGGTGGGCAGTTCACTTGTGCAGTCTCGTACGCGCGCAAATACCTGCGATGCCAGCGAAGGCTTTGAAGCCAGAATGACAGACGAACTCGAGCCCGGGTGGATAGACAATATGCTGATATCCAGCAGCGGAGGCGCCTGGCTCGCTTTCTACAAGGTGGAACTGGGAGAGCTTCGCGGGCAGCAATTGTGCGGCATGTTTTTCTTCCCGGATAAGGACAAGGCCCTGCATGTCTGCGTTGAGCTCCGGCTGGACTCTAAAGACGGCCCGCTGATAGGCTTGATGAATGTGGCTCGGCAGTATACCCCCTGGCTGCAGCTGGCCTGTGACCTGGAACCCGGCGACTACGGTACCCGCGATGTCTACCTGTGTATACCGCATATCGATGCTCCGCAACAGCTCGGCATTCTGTGGTTAAATATAAAAAAACGGCCGCAATTGAGTGACGAGATCATCGACCATGCTGATGAGTCGGTTTCAGCGGACGGACCATATCGAGTGTTTTTTGGCAATCTTCACTCGCACACCGGCTTTACGGACGGTTCCAGAACTCCCGCCTATGCCTATGACTATGCCAGGAATGTGGCAAAGCTGGACTTTCTGGGCGTCACGGAACACAGTAATCTGTTCGACGACTCCTTTGATGCGTCGCTGAGCCGCAAATGGCGCGACCTCAAGAGGATAGCAGAGGACAAAACCGTAGACGGCGAATTCCTGGCCATCATGGGTTCGGAGACAACGTGGTACAACCAGTTCGGACACATGAACATCTACGGCGCCGACTTTTTTCTCAACCCCTACGAAGTGAAGTATAACGACACGGCCGTGTACTACAAAACGCTCAAACAGTTTCCGCGCGTCATAAACCAGTGGAACCACCCATGGTCCTGCGGAAACCGCCATCTGGACATGTTTGAACCCTACGATCCCGAATTGGACCGGGTGATGTATACCATAGAGCTCAACAGCGTCGAGATCCCGGAGGAAAACAGCCTGATGTACTACATACATGCGCTCGATCAGGGCTGGCACGTCTCCCCTGTCGGAAGTCAGGACAATCACAGAGAAAACTGGGGTACAGAGAATGACATCAGGACCGGTGTGGTCCTGCGCAAGCTCACCAAAGCGGATTTTTATGACGCCGTACGGAAGCACAGGACCTACTACACCAGCGCCAAACATCTGGTGATTCTATTCCATGCCAACGGGTTTATGATGGGCTCGACGATTTCAAAGGCAAACGAGGTCGAATTCGACATTTCCATCCGCAACGAGGAGACTGACGCCGAACTGGATCACGCCGAAATAATCGGGAAGAATGGAAAGGTACTTTCTTCATATGGATTGTCAGGACATTCCGCGCAACTGCACGCATCCGTTGCCGAGCCAAGCCCCTATTATTTCTTAAAGGTGTTACAAAAAGACAAAAAGTTTGCCGTTACAGCGCCAGTATGGATTGACATGTGAGAAAGGATCAAGCTATGAAAACAAAATGCAGGCCATACATTACCGTGCGGACGGCAATTTTGTCTTGACCGCGGACCTTGTACTGAGCGGCGACTTTACTCCTATTTTTAATTTCTCTGGCGTCCTTGATGGGCAAGGACATACGATATCAAACCTGTCCATTACTGCAACGGCGAGTCTGCCGTCAGTTGCCTTTGTCGTCTCTAACGGCGGTACAATAAAAAATCTCGGTTTTATCGACGTGACAGTCACAGGTATCAATACGAGCAAGACCAATTGGGCCGCCGCCATAGCCACACAAAACACTGGAACAATTGAGTCCTGTTACGTAAAGGGTACTGTTTCCGGAGGCTACAGGTCCGCGGGCATCTGCGCGCACAATTTCGGAACAATCAAAAACTGCTATGCAATTGTGAACCTGAGCGCCAAGGTCGAGTGCGGAGAGATCGCCTCTGTCTCGGAAGCCGGCTCGTTGATAGACTCCTGCTACGCCATTCCTCAGGTACATTCTGACGTGAACAATACAGGTGGAATCTCGGCATATGCATATACTGGCGCAACCATCCGTAACTGTGCAGTATATGCGGGCAGCATTTCCAATGTAGATGATGAAAACATCGGCCGTATAACCGGGCGTCTCAAAGATGCTCCTACATTTTCCAATAATATAGCTTCTGACAATGTGCTCATCAACGGCTCTGCCGTCTCCGGCGGCGAATTGATAAACAAAAATGGACTGTCTGTCTCTGACGGGGAACTGTTGCTCCAGTCCACATTCGAAATTGATTTGGGCTGGGACTTCACTTCTGTTTGGGTGATGGATTCTGCGCTGGGCCGCCCTGTACTTAGGCAGGCAAGAGAGCTGCCCAGCGGGACCACTTACACGATATCAAACGCCGCCGATCTCGAGCTTTTGAGAACATACGGACAAACACCAAGCAACACCTTTGTCCTGGCCAACGACATTGAATTGACCGAAACCTTTACACCCATAGGCACTTTCAAAGGTACTCTGAACGGAAACGGCCATTCGATAATCGGATTGACTCTTCAGGCAGGCAGCGATCTGCCCACGGTGGCGTTTATACTCGATAACTACGGCGTTATTGAAAATATTGGTTTCAGCGAAGCGGTAGCGTTCGGAATCGATGACGCTCAAACCAACTGGGCCTCGATAATTGCAGCAACGAATCACGGTGTTATCAGACGTGCTTATGTCTTGGGCAACGTTTCCGGAGCACACAGGTCCTCAGCTATAGTCAGTTGGAACAACAATGTCGTTAAGGACTGCTATTGCGTTGCTACGATCGCCGGCAAGGTGGAAAGCGGAGGCATAGCCGCAGTCGCTGACAGCGGTTCTCTCATTAAAAATTGTTATGCAGTTCCAGTCGTCAACTCGACGTTTAACAACACGGGAGGAATCAGCGCATACGCATACGGAGGAGCTGTCATCAAAAACTGCGCTCTGATAGGCGGCTTGATCGAAAACGGCGGCACAAACGTTTTCAAACGAGATAGAGTGTGATACAGCCGATATCAGCTATGACCAGGAAACGTTTTACAGGTATGTGTCAAGGCATCCCAGGACGGCAGTCGGTATAAAAGACGAGACGACCGTTTTGCTCGTGACCGTTGACGGCCGCGGCTACAATGGTTCCACAGGCGTATACATTGAGGAGCTCGGCCTTATCATGAAGTACATCGGTGCAACAGAAGCCATCAACATGGATGGCGGCGGGTCAACTACGGCGGCATATTACAACTCTTCAACCTCCACGGTAGATGTTCTCAATGACCCCAGCAACAGCTCCGGAGAGCCTTACCAAGGAAAGACTCTGAGGTCGATTTTCTCCACTGTCCTGATAGTCGCCCCCTCGGAACAATAAACGGTACAGACTTGTGAAATCGGAGGCGATGGTTTGATAGATCTTATCAGTGGTAGCGCAGAAACCACAGAAATCATTGCCGCGCTGAGGCTCTTGCTCGCCGCATTCATGGGCGGAATTCTGGGAATCGAACGGACCAGAAAGCTGCGTCCCGCAGGACTCAGAACCTATATGCTTGTCTGCATAGGCGCATGTACTGTCATGACCATCGGTCTGTTGCTTTTCGAAAGGCACGGTAAAGCATTTGACCCGGCACGCATGGCCGCGCAGGTGGTTTCCGGCATCGGGTTTATCGGGGCCGGAACGATCATGGTGACGTCCAAACACAGGATAAAGGGCCTGACCACTGCTGCAGGGCTTTGGGCCGCTGCAGGGCTTGGCATCGTGATTGGCTGCGGGTTCTACCTGGTCGCTGTAAGTGTATTTGTGGTTTTGCTCGCCACCATGCTGCTTGCCGACAAATTGGAATTGATGCTGTACAGGCGGCTGCGGCGGCTGAACATCGCTCTCATAGTTTCATCCCTCGACGAGATAAAACATATCTCCTCCTCAATGGAAGCTCGCGGCGTTTTGCTGACATCAGTTGAGTTCACTGAGTCGCTTAATAACGAGGTGGTCGCTCTGTCGTGCGTCGCCAGGCTAAAAAACAAAATGACCCATGACGAAGTGATACGCATGCTGTATTCCCTTGACGGAATCATCTTTGCCGAGAGGCTTGACCTGTAACGCGAGACCCCACAACGCCTGCGTACGCAAATTAGTTTCAACATCGCCCAAGTACACAGCCGGGAGCCATCCGCTCCCGGCTGTTTCTCTTTCCTGCGGCATTGCTGTTGGCCTCGGTCCGTGGTATCATCAGAAGGGTATGCAGGTCAATGCGCGCCACAACAGCTGATAAATTCATTATTGTCACGAACGTGAGGAGGCTGAGTATGGAATGGATAACGCGTTTGGATTCGCCGGTGGGAGAACTCACCCTGGCTTCCGACGGCAATGCGCTGACGGGGCTCTGGATCGCCGGGCAGAAATATCATTCTCTGGGTCTCGAGCCCGGAGCGCGGGAGGCGCGGCTGCCGGTATTCGAGGCCGCGGCAGGCTGGCTTGAAAGCTATTTTGCCGGAGAGCGCCCGGACCCCGGCCGGCTCACGCTCGCCCCGCGCGGCAGCGAGTTCAGGCTCAGCGTCTGGAGGAAGCTGCTGGATATACCCAGCGGAGAGCTCACGACCTACGGAGACATCGCCCGCAGGCTGGGCGCTTCGGCGCGGGCGGTGGGCGGCGCCGTGGGTCACAACCCCATTTCTATAATCATCCCCTGCCACCGCGTGATAGGCGCAAACGGCAAACTCACCGGATATGCCGCCGGTCTGGATGTAAAACTCCAGCTGCTCCGGCTCGAGGGCCGTTCTGAGTTTTTTCTTGAACCGACTTGAACATTTTGTTATAATTACTTTTATTATAGTACGTATGTCAAATCATGTGCTTTATAGCCGGCCCGCTCTGGCGGCATGGAGGGAAACAAATGAAAAAGCGCCTGTTATCAATCTTTTGCGTATTAGTTCTTCTCGTCTCGCTGACTCCAGTCAGCGCTGCTTTCGACCTGAGCTATTCGTCCACCCCACCTCTTGCCACCCTGCAAATGGACGGAGAAACCACGGACTATTATTCTGACTTGAGCGGCCACCAATCAGACCAGGATATTCTGCTGGACCTTTTCCAGCGCACAAAGGGCCGCACCGCGCAAATCACCCTGCACAAAGAAGTGAAAGTAAACACCAGCCTGGTCATAGACGACCCTGACACCTGTCTGACTTTGGAGCTGGATTCATACGGTGTAGACCTCTATTGCACGAACCACAGCGTACCCCTGTTCAAAGTTACCGCCGGCTCCCTGACGCTGAAAGGCAATGGCGAATTTGGCGCCAGCCAGGGTGTCTACATAAGCGGCGATAACGCCAAAGTTGTCCTCAATGGAACTTCCATCATGCCTTACGCCGACGGCACCAGCACGGTCGGTGTCGGCCTTTACGGCAGCGGCAGTCTCCAGATAATCAACAGCCATATAGGCAATCTGGCAATCAAAGAGAACTACCAGACCGGCGTCCTTATCCAGGGCGGCTCTGCGTCTGAGTGCTCCGCTGTCATTGATCTTTCCAAAAACTTTGCAATTAGCGGACACACGGGCATCTCTGTAGAACACGGCGGCAGCCTTGTCATAAAGGGCAACGGCAGGATCGTAAGCAACACACAGATATCAAACGGAATCGCACTCAAGGCAGACCAACACAGCAGCGTAACGCTCTCCGGCGGCAGATACATGTCAACCGGAACGAACGGCATCGCCATAAAAAGTGAATATCCTATCGGCAAGATGCTGGTGGACGGCTATGCCTTCTATGACTATTCTTCCGGCATGCCTCTCAAGGACATAAATGTCAACGACACCAGCTCCAGCAATTCAAACGATTTGCTGGTAAAGACCGTTGACGAAAACGGCCCTGTGGCCATGGTCACCACGGCCAACGGTCATATGGAGCAGTTCTTCAGCTCCGAATATGAGGGGTCGGATTCCGCGGCGCTCACAGCCGCCTGGGAATATGCGGACAACGGCGGGGCAAGCAGGCTGACGCTGCAAAGGAGCATCGAATATAACGCCTCTTCTCCCCTGCAGCTGAACTATAACAGCGACCTGACCATCAACATCCCTGACGGCATCACCCTGACCGGCGCGGCGCGCAGCAGCGAGCTCATACAGGTGACCAGCGGCCGCCTTAACATCGGCAACGGCACCATCGTGTCCAAGGGCGGGCAGACGGCGATAAGGGTCGTGGCCGGCGACCTGAACATCTCGGGCGGCAGCATAACGACCGACTGTTCGGGATACAGCAGCATCGCCAGCACTATCGAAGCCAACAGCCTCGCCTCGGTGAACATAAGCGGCGGCGAGATAAGCCTGACAAACTCCGAACGCACAGAGAGCGTCTGCCTCGCCGCGGATGCCGGAAGCAGAGTCACGCTCTCCGGCGGCGCCTTCACAAGCAACCAGGCCGCCATCGAAGCCGACGACACCGTGGCTTCCCTGCTGGCCCCGGGCTACTATTTTTACCTTGAGACCGACGATGGGACTAAATTTGTGGACCTCAACGGGCATGAGCTCATCCTCGGCGAAGGCGGCGGCAGGTATGTTGTAGAGCTCGGCAATGCCGGCGAGCTCGTAGCCACCGTCGTAACCGACGACGTCAGCAAGAAGGAAGAATTCACGCTGGGCGAGAGCGGCACGGAAGCCGACGCCCTCGCCAGGGCCTTCGCATACGCCGAGGGCAGGACGTCCACCCTCACCGTGCACCGGGGCGTGGAGCTCAGCCGGGCATTGGAACTCTATTCCGGCAGCACAAAACTCGAACTCTGCATGGACAGCGGCGCTTACATCTCACTCGACAACGCCCGGGACGGGGTCATCCGTGTCCTGGACGGCGGCTGGAGCTTGCGAGCGGCAGCATTCGGACCAGCGGTGAAAAGGCCATCGGCCTCAACATGAGCGGCAGCTGCCGCGTCACCGTATCCGGCGGAGAGGTAAACGCCGGGACAGCCTCCGGTTCCTCCGCCGTGCGCTTGGGCGACGACGCCGAGCTCGTTGTGACGGGCGGCAAGCTGCTCGGCCAAAGGGGCGTCTACCTTGAAAGTAGCACGTACCCCGGCGCGCTCCTGCTCTCCGGCAGCGCCGACGTCTACGGCAGCGATTGCGGCGTCTACGCCGAGGGCGGCTACATCGGCTTTTCGGACGGTCTCGTTTCCTCCGGCCACATCGGTATCTATTTGACTGAGGAAGCCGGCCTTGACATGAACGGCGACGCCTCCATCGCAGTAAACGGCAGCGGCAACACAGTGGGCGTGCAGATAGAATACGGCGTCATCGCAAATATCAGCGGCAATGCCAGCATAGTCGCTCACACTTCCGGCAGCGGCGCCTCCCACGGCATAGATCAGGCCGCTGGTGTGCTGTCTGTCGGCGGCAGGGCGAGCATAAGCGCCAGCTCCTATTCCTCCACCGCCTACGCCGCTTTCCTGACCGGCGGCATAGCGGCAATAAGCGGCGGCAGCTTCACAGGCACGACAACGAACAGCGGCACGGGCCACGGGCTCGGCGTCGGGCTCAACGAGAGCACCGTTGAACTCAGCGGCGGCAGCTTCACAAGCACCGAGGACGGCAAAGCTGTTCTGGCCTTTGCCGACGGCGACAATGTCGGCAGGCTGCTGAAATCCGGCTATTCCTACTATGACGCCCAAAACAACAGGGTCAAAAATCCGGGCGAACTCCAATCCCTGAGCGGCAGCACGAGCTATACGGTCAAGCCGTCGGAGGTATCCGGGGACCTCGTCGCAACCTTGGAGATAAATGGGGAGACGACAAAATACGCCCTCTCGTATGCCGGTGACACCGTTGAAAGCCTGTTTACGGCCGCGCTTGCGGACGCGAATGGCGAGACCGCCACCTTGACGCTCATGAAGAGCGCCGCTCCCGACAGCGCAGTTACGATCGGCAAGGACACCAACCTCACCCTGGTGATGCCCGAGGACGTCCAGCTGACGGCAAACGTTGTCGTCAAAGGCACTCTGGGCCTTGCCGGAGGCAGGATATACAAAGAATTCAGCAGCACCGGCACGTCCGTTGTCACCGTCAAAAGCGGCGGCTGCCTGAACGTACTCAGCGGTCAAATCGACTACCTGCTCTCAGAAGGCGCGTCCGGCAGCGAGTTTTCTGCCGTGAGCGTGGAAGCGGGCGGCGCGGTCAACATCTCCGGCGGGGCCATAGGCTACGAAGTCTACGGACCCGTCACAGGCAAAAGCCCGTCGGCCCTGACCATCTCCGGCGGCACGGTCAACATCAGAGGCGGCAAGGTGAGCGCAGTGAACAACAGCAGTGCTGCCTCCAACAACACAGCCTATGCGATAAAGCTGACAGACGGCGAATTCAACATGACCAGCGGCATGGTGCAGGCCGAGGACGGCGGCTACGAGGGGAACAGCATGACGGCTCTGAGCGTGCAGGACGGCAAGGCCGACCTCAGCGGCGGCAGCATAGAGTCCAACGCACAAGGCATACACATGGCGGGCGGCTCCGCCTATATCGGCGGCAGCGCCGAGTTAAGAGCCGACAACGGAGCGGGCGTGTTGGTGAGTGACGGCAGCCTCGAGGTCTATGGCAATGCGTTCATCCAGGGCTTGACCAGCGGCGTGGAGCTGAAAAACAGCGCGACGGGTACCTACGGCAGCGCCAACATCTACGGCAACGCCAAAATCACCGGCGGGGATTACGGCATGTTCGTGGACAGCCACAGCACAGCTACCGTGAACGATATGCCGGTTTTCACCGGCAACGCAGGTCTGTATGTTGAAACCATACGAGAGAAAAATGTGAACCTCTACGGCGGATGTTACATCGGCGCCGACGCGGAAAGCGGCTGCGTGAGAGTATGGGACGAGTATCATCACCACGATATTGATGACTGGAATTATTATGATGTGAGTTCGCTGCTTGCAACGAATTATCAGTTCTATAACAGCCAGGGCGGCCATGCGATGAATCTCACTGTCCGTATAGGCGAACAGATATGCACGGTCAAGTCAGAGAACGCCTCCTCAGAGCTCGAGGGCGAGGTCAGTATCAGCGGCGATCTGACATATGGTGAAACTCTGACCGCAGAGATCACAGGGCTTTCGCCCGCGGGCGCTGTGCTCACATATAAATGGTACCGCTGCGACGACGGCAGAGGCTCAGGCGCGGCGCTCGTGGGAAGCGGCAAAACGTATCAGCTCACCGCGGCGGACATCGGCAAATATATCTCAGTCACTGTTACGGCTGCGGACCTCTCCGGCAGTCTGAAGGACATCACCGCCGCCGCCGTGGAGAAGGCGGACAATCCGAACAAGCCGACAGGTCTGGCCGCTGTTGACGGTACGGGCGTCAAAGACGGCAAGATCACCGGCGTGACGAGCGCCATGGAGTATGCCGACAACGCCAACTTTGCCGGGGCGAAGAGCTGCACCGGCAGCGAGATAACCGGCCTTGCGGGCGGCGAATACTACGTCCGCTTCAAGGAAACGGCCACGCACAAGGCCGGGCCTGCCGTCGCGATCTTCGTAGGGACCAAGACGGCCATCGAGACCCTGAAGGTGAACGGCGTCACGATAGTCGAGGTCTACGAATATAATCAGAACGCGTCGGTCGAGAACCTCAGCTTTGACCCCGTGAACAGCATCCTGACGGCGTACGGGGCGGAGATAAACGCGGAGCAGTTTGAGCTGACGGGTTCCGTGACGCTCAGGTTTACCGGCACGCAGAACAAGATCACCGGACTTTCCGAAAACATCGTCCCCGGCGGCGAGCTGAGCATCCAGGGTACGGGCAGCCTGACGCTTGAGCGCGACGCGGGCAGCTTGGTCTATGAAACCGTGGGCGAGCTCACGGTGGGCGGCAGGGCCTACCGCTTCTACGGCAGCGTGAACGGCGGCTGGGCCGGCATAGTCTATGAGGGAAACAAAGGCACCGTCAGCGGAAACTACGCCCTGTGCAGCGCCGCAGCAACGATAAACGCGGGCGATACCCTCACCATCCCGGAGGGCGCGGTGCTCACGAACAATATCACACTCACGAATAAAGGTACGCTCATCATCGAGGACATGGACTCCATCGCCGGCAGCGGCAGCATAGTCGGCGGGACCAACATCATCCTGGACCCGGGCGCGGCGATGCTCGAGATAAGCACGCCCGACAACGCGGTGTTCGACGGCAGCACAGACTACGCGCAGCAGGTGAGCCTGGGCTTGAAGGACAAAATCGTCATCCAGGGCGCGGAGTTCAACTTCGACGCCTCCGCCTGGACGCGCCGCATAACGAGAAACGGCGAAGTGGTAAGCTCCGCGGTCAGCGACGGCGTATACATTGTCACCTACAGCCGCGACGGCGCTACCATCGGGCCGGTGAGCTTCAGCGTCACCCGCATCGAGCTGCCCGACACAATTACCTATCCCATCGAGGTAGTCAGCACAGAGCACGGCAGCGTCAGCGCCTCCGTCAACTGGGCCGAGGCCGGAAGCAAGGTCACGCTCACGGTCACGCCGGACGACGGCTGGAAGCTCGACAGCCTCAGCGCAACGGATGCGAAGGGCGGCAAACTCAGCCTGACCGCTCTGGGCGGAGGGAAGTATTCCTTCACCATGCCGTCCGCCAAAGTCACAGTCAAGGCCGTATTCACAAGCGGCGCGGCTCCGGTTTTCTCTGACGTTCCCGCAGGCTCGTGGTATTACGACGCTGTGGCATATGTGAGCGAAAACGGACTGATGAACGGCGTTGACGCCGGTACGTTTGACCCGAACGGCACTCTCACCCGCGCGATGGTCTGGACCATTCTGGCCCGTCTCGAGGGCGTGGACACCGAAGGCGGCGCGAGCTGGTACGCCAAGGCTCAGGCCTGGGCAATGGAAAGCGGTGTCTCCGACGGCGAGGACCCCATGGGCGCCATCACCCGCGAGCAGCTCGTAACGATGCTCTGGCGCTATTCCGGCGCGCCCGGCGTGGAATTCCTGCTGACAGCTCCGGACGCCGGCAAGATCAGCAGCTGGGCCATGGACGCCATGCGCTGGGCGGTCAGCGAGGGCATCATAGAGGGCGACGAGACCGGCGCTGTAAACCCGACCGGCAGCGCCACCCGCGCCGAGGCCGCAGCCATCTTCATGCGCTTTGCCGAGGGACTTGAGAAATAAGTCAGCGCCCACAAAAACATCATAAGCAACAAGAACCGCAAGCAAGATACGGGCGTATCTTGCTTGCGGTTTTCATTCTGCTGCCGGAAGGCTCACAGGCCGTCGGGTTCAGCCCCTATTTACTTTCAAAACCGGCTCAGGCGCCGGAAGCCAATACGCCGCGCTTTATCTGCAGCAGCAAAAGCACCAGGCTGACGCCCAGCAGGATATGACCTATCCCGGCAATGCCGGAGATCGCCGAGCTCATAGCGGACGAGAGTTCCTCCCCCATCACCTGCACAACACCGCGTACAACAAGCATTACAGCCGTCAGATTCAGGCCGACGTTATAGACAAACAGCACCCGGCCTGTTTTTGCCCCGGTGAAGGCAAAGCTCTTTTCCAGCAAAAGCAGCAGCAGGAACACCACCATACCCAGCAGGAAGTAATGTGTATGGACTACAGATAGCGTGGTTTTTGCGGTGAAGCCGTTGAATTTGGTGAACTCACGGTAGAACACACCGCCCACCATTGCGAGAACAGCGTACAGCAGAGCCATGTTCATGTAGCGTTTCATGTTTTGATACCTCCTAAAATCAATTCATGTTTCATGGCCGAATATCCGATAAGGACCGTCCATACATAAGCGCAGGTTTTGGGGATCATCAGCATCCCGATGAGCGGGATCGCATCCGCCCACAGCACCACCGGTATGTAGAAACCGAAGCTCAGCACAATGGTCAGCCACATCCAGCGGAACGCCCTGTCTCCATGCTCCTTCGCGCTGCGATAAAACAGCACTATCACCAGAAGGCCCAGCAGGGCGAAGGGTATGTTGCGCCAAATACCCCAGGACAGAGGCGCTTCGGCGCTCAGCCATCGGTTCTGCGGCATCATACACAGAGCTATCCTAACTCCGGCAAGTGCATACACCGCCGCGGTCAGCCCTCCCTTTCCACGGACATGATAACGCTGCCGCCAGACATAGTACAGCAGCACATAGAAAACTGTCATCGTAACAGAGGTGATCCACTTCCCCAGTCCCAGCGGCACTGTGAAGTTTTCCAGGCCCGTGGTGCAAAGTGCCAGAGCCCGCGGTACAAGGTGAAAAGAATCTCCCGCTCCCAGAACTATCGCCATCCAGCCGAAAAGCCGGAATTGACTCTCTCCCCTGCTGCCCCTGACCATCAGGACACCGATGGTAATGACTGAAACCAGGTATACGGCGTCAAACAGGGTCTCGACGATCGCTTGCATCATTTATTCTCCTTTATTTTCCAGTTTATTCTTGCTTGAGGTTAAAAACTCAGCCTTTCCATAGTTGAAGCCGAACAGCAATCCCGCCAGCAGCAGCGATGCGCCCAGTCCGGTGTAGAAAACAGCAATGAACCTTTCCGGGACGATACCGCTCGCCCGCAGGCCTATGCCTCCGCTCATCATTACGGCCATGATCGCAAAGGCCTTCCTGTCAAAGAACTTCAGAAAAAAGTGCCGCTCTTCCAGGTATGCGGTAATCCTGGCAGTGTGCTTTTTCACCAGCTTCCCAAAGATGAACCTTTGAAAAACTGCAAACACCAGTACGGAGAGCAGACAATTCAGCGCAGTCAGGTAAGCGGGATAGGCCGCGAGGCCGATGCGGAGGATATTGAATCCCGCCGCGCTCCATACAAGGCAGGCAAGAAGCAGCAGGGTGTTTCGCTTCACTTTCATGTTTTCTTTCCTTTCGCTGAACGATGTTCACTTTCCGGGATGAAAAATTCCCACATGCCGGTGGGAATTTCAATAGAGCGTCCTGCGGACGATCTCCAGCACGGCGCTGGGGTCATAGTCCTGCCGCAACAGGGCGGACAGCATCAGGGAAAACAAAACGTCCGCAAATTCCTCCGCCGAAAACTGCTCCGTAAACGCACCGGGCCGTACTCTTGCGTCTCGCTTCAAAACGGAACAAAGGCCTTCCAGAATGTGCTGCCAGGTCTGCTGCATCCGCCGTTTTCCGTCTGTCTTGTCCTCCCGCATGAAGCCCAGCGAGTGGAGGGTGAAAAAACCGGGATATAACTTGCAGCCATATTCCATCCGTCCGTACATCCAGGTAACACAGGCCAGCGTATTCTGAAACACCTCCCCGTCCTCCGGGCGATGGAAGATCTCACACCAGACGCTTTCCACAGCGGCGCCAACGAGTGCTGCTTTTGAATCGAAGTAGTTATAAATTGACCCCACGGACACCCCGCAGGCCGCCGCAACCGAGCGGATATTGACCGCTGACCAGCCCTGCCGCTGGATGAGCTCGCGGCTGGCTTTCAATATCTGTTCTTTTGATGTCACGACCGTGTTCATTTAATCACCTCAACATGAACGTTGTTCATTATAGCCTCACGATATCTTTTTGTCAAGCTCTGAGCATATATCGGGCCGCGAAATCGCCGTCAAAGGTCAAAAGGAACCCGCGCTGTTCTCTCATCATATAATGTGACAAGGCTCTAACTGGAGGTTTCAGGTCCTATGTATTGTAATGGCAACAAAGGCCAGGGCGTGAACTGCTGTTCTTCTTGCCAGCGAACATGCCCTATTCCCGGCCCTACAGGTCCCACAGGCGCACAGGGGCCTCCCGGCTGCAGGGGACCTGTGGGCGCTGATGGACTCCCCGGCCCTACCGGGCCTGCGGGCAAACGCCGTGGACATCGCGCTGCTCGCGGGTACCATGTCAGGAGCTCCATATGATCCGCTTTCAGCCTTGGAGGCCAGCAACAGCAGTGCTTCCATCAGCGATCAGAGGTAAAACAGCACAACGTCTTGCAGCCTCCGGAACCGAAGCCGTGAGGCCGCGCTTTTACTCTCGCAAAACGGGCGCGGGCATGGTATTATTGTCTTGGACGTTCGAATTACACTGCCTATTCTCTCCCTCGGCAGCGGATGTTTGGAGGTACTGAGTGAAAAAGACCGTGCTTTTCGGCGCCGGCCAGGTCGGCGCGATGGTGTCCCGGCTGTTGGGTCAGGACTATAGGGCAGTTTGCTTTGCCGACAATTCCGAAGTGAAGTGGGGACAAAAGCTGGCCGGTCTGCCCATACTCTCGCCCGAAGAGAGCCTTACACACAGGCCGGACTGCGTCTGCCTGTGCGTGCTGGATCCGGAACGCGCCGCGCAGATGGAGTCCCAGCTCCGCAGCCTTGGCTATGACGGCCCGCTGCTGAACCCCGGCACGTTGCGGATCTTTGATGCGCGCGCGGCAACGATTCGCATGCTCGCGGAGCAGATCGCCGAGCTGGACATTCAAGGCTGTGCTGCTGAATTGGGCGTATATCGGGGCGAATTCGCCGCTCTGATAAACGCCGCCCTGCCGGACAGGCCCCTCCATCTTTTTGATACGTTTGAAGGTTTTCAGGAGCGTGACCTGGCGCGGGAACGCAATCTGGAGCTCTCCGGAGCAAGAGCTGGAGATTTTTCCGGAACCAGCGAGATCGAGGTCAGGCGCAACCTGCCCTTTCCACAGAACGCAGTGTTTCATCCCGGCTGGTTTCCGGACACCTTTCACGGCTGTGAGGAGCTCAGATTCGCCTTCGTCTCCATCGACGCGGACCTATATGACCCCACAGCCGCGGCCCTGCCGCTGTTTTGGGAACGCCTCTGTCCGGGCGGGGCGCTGCTCATACACGACGTTTACAGCGATCAATTCAAGGGTGCCGGTTTGGCGCTCAGGGAGTTTTGTGCAAGTCGGAGCATCCTGGCCACACCCATCTGCGACCTGCACGGCAGCGCCCTGCTGAGAAAACCGCTCCCTGAGCTTTGACCGAGCTTTGCGCTTGTCTCGCCGGGGAAATGGTGGTATTATTAAATTTGTACCTCATCAACGGAGATGTTATCTTTTGCAGGAACTAGACAAAAAAACTTATCTTTTTGAATCCGCTCCTGTGCCGAGTGCAGTTGCGAAGCTCGCCATACCCACCATACTCAGCTCGCTCGTAATGGTGCTGTACAACCTGGCGGATACCTATTTTGTCGGTATGCTCAATGACCCCGTTCACAACTCGGCGGTCACTCTGGCGGCGCCCGTGCTGCTCGCTTTCAACGCCGTCAACAACCTTTTCGGCGTCGGTTCGTCCAGCCTCATGAGCCGGTCACTGGGCTGCAAAGACTACGACATGGTGTCCAAGAGCTCCGCCTTTGGCTTCTACTGCGCGCTGTTTTCCGGCGTTATCTTTTCCCTGGTCTGCGCCGGGCTGAACACCCAGCTGCTCGGCCTGCTCGGCGCGGACGACACTACCAGGGACGCCACGGCCGCGTATATGCTCTGGACCGTCTATTTCGGCGCGGCGCCCTCCATACTCAACGTCGTCATGGCCTACCTGGTGCGCGCGGAGGGCTCCGCGCTGCACGCCAGCATAGGCACTATGAGCGGCTGCCTGCTAAACATCGTCCTCGACCCCGTGTTCATCATGCCCTGGGGCCTGGGCATGGGCGCGGCAGGCGCCGGACTCGCCACCTTCATCTCCAACTGCGTGGCCTGCGTCTATTTTCTGGTGCTCCTCTTTGTCAGGCGCGGGCGCACCTTTGTGTGCATCGATATCCGCAAGCTCAGCTTCAACCGGCGCATCGTAAGGGCAGTCTGCGGCGTGGGCGTGCCTGCCGCCATACAAAATCTGCTCAACGTCACCGGCATGACCATCCTCAACAACTTCACCTCTGCCTACAAGGCTGAGGCCATCGCCGCCATGGGTATCGCTCAGAAGGTCAATATGCTGCCCATGTACGTCGCTCTGGGCTTGTCTCAGGGTGTCATGCCGCTCATCAGCTACAACTACTCCTCCGGCAATATCAAGCGCATGAAGGACGCAGTGCGCTTCGCCGGCGTCGCCTGCGGGCTCATAATAACAATGGTCTCGGCAGCCTACTTTATCGCGCCAGGCTTCTTTGTCAGGCTGTTCATGGACAACGAATCCATAATCGAATACGGCTCTCACTTCCTGCGCGGCATGTCAATAGCCGGACCGTTTATGTGCATGGATTTCCTGGCCGTGGGCGTATTCCAGGCCGTCGGCTTCGGGCGCGACGCTCTGATCTTTGCGATATTCCGCAAGATAATCCTAGAAATCCCGGCGCTCTGGGTGCTGAACAGGCTCTTCCCTCTCTACGGCCTCGCCTACGCCCAGCCCTTCGCGGAAGCCGTGCTCTCCGTCGTGGCTTTCTTCACCTTGGCGCGCATCTTCAAGAAGGCAGAGCGTGAAAATGTTATGTAAACTAATTGGGCAAAGAAAACGCCGGCCTCCTGGCCGGCGTTTTTTTAGTCCTTGGCCTTTTTGGGAGCGCTCATGCCCGTTTTTTTCAGCACATGCAGGAGCATCGGGACGCAGATGGCTATTGCCAACGCCTCAGCTATTGGGAAGGACAGCCAGACGTTGTTGAGCTTGCCCGTCAGCGACATGAGGTAGGCCACAGGCACCAGGACCACTAGCTGCCTTGCTGCGGAGATGTACAGGCTGTACATGCCATAGCCAAAGGCCTGGCAGGAGGAGCTGCATATTATGTTAACCCCGGCCAGGAGGAAGCAGATGCTTATGGTGCGCAGCGCCGGGACGCCTATGTTGAGCATATTTTCGGAGGCGTCGAAGAACAGCAGCAGCTTATCCGGCACCAGCTGGAATATTATGAAGCCTATGGCCATTATGGCGGTTGCATAGACCATACTGAGCTTTATGGTCTTGTGTATACGCTCCGGCTTGCGCGCGCCGTAGTTGTAGCCGATAATCGGGACCATGCCGTTGTTCAGGCCGAACACGGGCATGAATACAAAGCTTTGCAGTTTGAAATAGGCTCCGAACACGGTCGCAGCGGTGGAGGTGAAGGTCGTGAGTATGCGGTTCATGAAGAAGGTCATGACCGAAGATATGGAGCTCATGACGATGCTGGGGATGCTGATCCGGGAGATCGCGGCCATGGAGACCCAGGAGGGCTTGGCCCCGGCGAGGGTGATATCGGTGTTTTTGTGCTTGTTTATGAAGAAGGCGACGATGGCGGCGATGATCTGGCCTCCTACGGTGGCCCAGGCCGCACCGGCTATGCCGAGCGCAGGGAAGCCTATGAGGCCGAAAATTAAGATGGGGTCAAAGATGATATTCAGTATGGCGCCTATGAGCTGAGTGACCATCGAGAGCGTGGTCCGGCCAGTGGACTGGAGTATGCGCTCGAAGCTGATCTCCATGAACACGCCGAAAGAGAAGATAAGCACTATGCGCAGGTAGTCCACTCCGTATCGGATGATCTCCTCCGCGTCCTCCGCCGGCACCTCCGCGCTTATCTGCGCGTGCATAAAGATCTCGGTAAAAAACAGGCCGAGGACCAGGAATATGACGTAGCTCGCGGCTTCGAGAATCATCCCGCTGACAGCGATCCGGCTGGCATGTCCGGGATCTTTTTCACCAAGCGCGCGGCTCATCAGCGCGTTTATACCGACGCCGAATCCTACGGCAAACGAAATGAGCAGGTTCTGCATCGGGAAGGCAAGCGAGACCGCAGTGAGCGCGTTTTCGCTTATTCTCGACACAAATACGCTGTCCACGACGTTGTAAAGTGCCTGGACCAGCATTGAGATCATCATCGGCACCGCCATGGACAGCAGCAGCTTGTTCACGGGCATGACGCCCATTTTGTTTTCCTTTTGTACTCTCTCTTCCACGGTGATCTCCCTTTTTATTTATATGCCTTAATAGCTTAACGCACATATTTTTTATTGTCAATCCCCTGCGTTTGTACAAATAAAGCTCGGTTTTATGCCTGCATCCTCTGTCTCCATTTGCACGGAAAACAGCGGTCAGCCGCAAAGCTGACCGCTGTTTCATTAAGTCTCAAGCATGATTGGAGCAGACGATGATGCAAACCGTCAATATCAAAAATTAACTCCTCCAACGAGTATGACGTTTGCGTATGGCTTCGTTTCACCGGTCCTGACTATGCAGCGGGCGCTCCGGGTCAGCGCCTTGAATTCCTCGTGAGAAACCCCCGAACCGGGTACGTCCTTGAGTATCTGCCGCATCGTTTGAAGCTCGGACGGATTTTTCTCCTCCATTTCAGTTGCGTATATATACGACTCCACAACCATCTCTGAGCAAATGGCCCTCAGCACATCGTCAAAGCAAGGAGTCCCCGGGACAAGAGATACGTCCACTCTCTTTATCCCCTCCGGGATGGGAAGGCCCGCGTCGCATATCACCAGGTATTCCGTATGTCCCAGGGATGCCACGGCATCCAGCAGCGCGGGATTCAGCAGACCACAGTTTTTCATAAGATCAAATCAGATGTCCTATCTGCCTTTCTCTAGATTTTCGCTGCCCGCGTCTATTTTGCCGCCCACAGGAGCCCGCGGCGCATCAAAGTCCCGACCTGCGGGATGTCGAAGATGTCGTCATGGTGGCCCATCGAGCAATAGAATATCCTGCCCTTACCCCAGAGCTTGGTGTAGGCTACCGGCATCACTATCTCGCCGTTTGCCATGTTCGGGCAGGGCGTTTTGAAGGTCGTGGTGGCGAGCACGTTGACGCAGGGGTCAATATGCAGAAAATACTGCTCCGTGAAAACGTCAAAGTCCTCGAGGCCCTCTATCAGCGGCGAACTGCACTGTTTTGGAAAGTTGACGGTGTAATGCGTATAGCTCCACCCTTCCCCGCGTTCGGCATCAGAGCCGTCGGGGTCATAGGAATTGAGGTGGATGTATTTGGTCCCAGGGTGCGCGACCCATGTTGCGCCGGTCATCCACTGCCATTCCACGTTGAACCTGAACGCATCGCACATACCGCCGTGGCAGCCCGCGAGGCCTACTCCCGAATCCACTGCGTCCGCAACGTTGTATTCCAGCGGGTCTGAGAGCTCGTCCTGAGTCCTGATAGGGATGATAAGGTTCAGCCCCATCAGATAGTCCTTGTCGGCAAAGACTTTCTCCATCTCGTCCGTGATGTTCACGTCGAAGTTCTCTTCCCGGAGCCAGCCTCCGAAGCGGTGCGCTACCAGCTCGGGGTCGTGACCTTCCCAGCCGCCATAGATTATCAGTGCTTTTTTCTTCATATGCTTTCGTCCCATATCCGCCTCTTGTCCAGCCAGCCCCCTTCGAGCACGCATTTGAATTCCCCGTAATCCAGCACAGCCATCTGTATGTCGCCCGTGAGCGATACATAGTCTATCGCCTTCGGGTCTCCGATCAGATATCGCAGCGCCGAGAGGTCGTGCGAGACGGTCATGAGAAGGTTGAAGTATGCCGAATACAGCTTCTCGTCTTTGATCGCTTCCAGGGAGGCCTCCCTCATCTTGCGCCGGCCGTCCTCCAAAACCGCCTGGGGTATGTCCCTTCCGGAATAGAGGTCATAAACTTCGGGGGTGAAATCCATATTGCCGCCGAAATCGTGGACTCTTATGAACTTTATTCCCTCCATCTTCTTGACCCTGTCGCGGAAATACAGGTAGTTTCTGTCGTAGCATTTCATATAGCCCACGGCGATCCACACATTGTTTTGCCTTGCGCATTCGGCCATTTCCGCGGCCTGACGCGAGTTAAAGGCCAGGGGCTTTTCCACCAGCTGGCAGATGCCCGCCTTTGACGCGGCAATAGAGGGTTCATAGTGGTCCATGGTGCATATTACGACCATGTCCAGCTCGACCTTGTCATACATTTGTTGCCATGGATATTCTTGAGCCGCTTACCAATCTCGTAGACGAAAGCGTATGGGCTGATGACCTGCCGCTCACTGTCGAGGCCGGCCAGATAGATGGCACGCAGTATCTGCTTCCCCTATACTTCGAGACTCTGCTCTTCCTCTACAACAAGGATCTCTGGCAGGGAGATGTACCCTCAACTACAGAGGAGATGTATGAGTATATGGTCGCCAACACTGATGCGGCCGCCGGTACTTACGCCGTTGTCAATCAGCACTCCACGTCCTACAATGTTTCCCCGTTCATAATCGGATTCGGCGGATACATTCTTGACGCGGAAGGCAACCCCGGCCTCAATGATCCTAAAACCATAGAAGCTGTGGAGTACAACAAGAAGTTTGCCGATCTGCAGGCGGACGGAGACTATAACACAGTCACCACGCTTTTCAATGAGGGCAAGGCTCAGGCCATAATAGGCGGCCCGTGGCTCGTGCCGGGAATACGTGCAGCCGGAATAAACCTCGGCGTTGCGTCTCTCTCTGATATCACGCTGCCCAACGGCGAGGCCATGGCTCCGTTCTCCGGAATTCAGGGCATCGGCGTTTTGAAGGCCGCGGCCGCGGCCAACGGTGAAGCGATCGGTCTGGCGCTTGAGGCTCTCGCCTCCCCCGAAGTTGGCATAGCCCTCGCCAAAGCGGGCGGCTGCGCCCCGGCAAACTCTTCTTCCTACGACGACCCGGACGTCGGCGGCGACGAGATAATCGCTGCTATTGAGCACACGGCCGATACTGCTCAGCCCATGCCCAATGCAGCAGAAATGAACGTCATGTGGGGGCCGGTAGACAGCCTGCTTGCCGCCGTAAATAAGAACGGCCAGGACGCGACTACTGCTGCCGAGGAAGCCCAGGCTGCAGCTCTTCAGGCCATAGCGGATATGCAATGAGTTTAGATACATTCAGGGGCGGCATAATCGCCGCCCCATTTTTGGAGGCGTTGCCATGAGGTTAAGGCGTAAAATGAAGTCCTGGTGCTGGTGCGCCCCGGCGATGATATTGATCCTGGTCATTATTGTTTTTCCTATAGCTTACACAGGATATATCTCGCTCACAAATATGAATCTCTATCACTGGCAGGACTACGAGATCATAGGTCTGGGCAATTATACCCGAGCACTGTTCAAGTTCGACTCAGGGTTCCTGTCTGCTCTGGGCACAACACTGCTCTGGACTGTGCTCAACATGCTTATACAACTCGCACTGGGTTTCCTGATTGCTCTCGGCCTAAACGCTCCAAAATTGAAGCTGAGCCGCCTTTATAAGACGCTTCTCATGGTACCGTGGGCAATGCCCGCCTACATATCCATACTCCTTTGGCGAGTGGGGATGTTCAACACCGAGCTGGGGCTTTTGAACAAGTGGATAACAGCGCCGGGCTTCGGCAAGGTGGACTTTCTCTCCAACAACACAATAGCCTTCATATCCTGCATGGTGCTGAACCTCTGGATGGCGCTGCCGTTCATGATATCGACTATAGACGGCGCACTGCAAAGTGTCGACCGCAGCCTGTATGAGGGCGCCAGGCTCGACGGTGCCGGCTTCTGGACGCAGACCTGGAATATAACCATTCCAAGCATCCGTCCGGTGATCGCACCCGCCGCCGTGATGACGACCTTTATAACCTTCAAGCAGTTTGACATTATATATCTGCTTACGCAACAGCGTGGATACATGACAGGCGCTACGCTGAACACGGTGATCACGTATGTACATCAAAATGCTTTCGCGTCGAACAACTACGGTCTGTCCAGCGCAGTCAGCATGCTGCTGTTTGTCATAATTATTCTTTTCTCGTTCGCTACGAACAGAAGCCTGAGGGAGGATTGAGCATGAAGCGCAAAACCAAAAAGTATCTGAGCTATGCAGGGCTGAACATCGTGTTCATTCTCCTGTGTTTCATAACATTAATACCCATATTATATGCTGTCAGTGTCTCGTTTTCTGGCACAGGCACTTCGCTCTCAGGAGACTTCTCTTTTATTCCTTCCAATCCGTCATTGGAAAACTATCGCGCCATACTATTCGACGAACCGTTTCTAATTTGGCTAAAAAATTCGCTCCTGCTCAGCGTCGGAACTGTTGCCCTTGCTATGCTCTGTGCCGTAACGGCAGCTTACGCCTGTTCTCGTTGGCGATTCAAAGGCAGACGCCCTTTCCTAAGGGTATTGCTCGTGCTCAACGCCTTCCCGCAGGTACTCTCGCTCTTTGCCTATTACCGCATACTCCGGCTCGGCGGTCTGCTTAATTCCCACGCAGGGCTAATCCTTATCTACACAGGAAGTATGTGTGTATTCGCCATCTGGAATATGAAGGGCTATTTTGACACTATACCCGTTGAAATAGAAGAGGCATCAAAAATAGACGGAGCAAACGATGCGCAAATGATTTGGCGAATCGTGCTGCAATTGGCCAAACCAGCTATAGTTGTCACCTGCGTAATGGTGCTGATAACCGTCTGGAACGAGTTTTTCAAGCCCGAGGGCGAAAACAGCTTTTCTCTCTTCTCCTCAACCTCATGCGCCTTGAAGTCTTGAGCTGACATCCATGTCATCAGCGGCAAATGGCGCTAAAATAACCGTGCCACTCGCCGTTGTCACAGTAAAAGCTGCTCGCCAAGGTCGCCAAAGAGAAAGGTTACATCCATCTCGTCCACTTCTTCGACGACGGCATCCGCGGTGTTCGTCAAGGACCTCAGCAGATTGGGTAGAAACTACATCGGGGTCGGGCGCTTGACCCCCGAGCATGACATACGCTTCGTATCCGTGTCCGCCGCCATCGACACAGATGAGGGCGAGAACGAGCTTGCGCCTATCCGCAACCTGTTTAATGAGTGGTACAGCCGGGATATAAGCAAAAAGCGGCGCATCAGCAATATAATCCGAGGAAGTGCCGGTGAGTCGATGGTCCCCTCGCCATATGGCTACACCCAGAACCCGGACGGCTCCAAGATCTGGGTAGTTGATCCGGAGGCGGCGGCAGTTGTGCGGCGGATCTTTATGCTGACACTCGACGGCCACGGCAGCGAGCAGATAGCGGCCATTCTAACAAGCGAGCACGTTCTTACATCAACACATTACTGGAAGGAGCACGGCGTGAGCCGACCAAACCGCACGCCGACATTGTAAGCGCACAACTATGCTGTGAAGAAATAAAAGAGGCTTGCAGCAGTTCAAATGCTGTAAGCCTCTTTCTAATGGAGCGGGTGAAGGGAATCGAACCCTCGTATTCAGCTTGGGAAGCTGATGTTCTGCCATTGAACTACACCCGCAATGCCTGAATAGTATAGCACATTATTTCAGGCCATGCAAGACATTTTTCTGATGATCGCATCCGCGAACTCCTGAGTACCCAGGCCGCCGCCCAAATCGCGCGTCGTCTCCCTGCCGTCCTTTATGAGCGCGAGCACGGCATTTTCTATCCTGTCCGCCGCCGCAGTCTCGCCAATGTGGCGCAGAAGCATCACCGCCGACAGTATCAGCGCCGTCGGGTTCGCGTCGTTCAGGCCCGCGTGCTTCGGCGCGCTGCCGTGCACCGCTTCAAAGATGGCGCAGTCGCGGCCTATATTCGCGCTCGGGGCCAGGCCCAGGCCGCCTACGAGGCCCGCGCAGAGGTCGGACACGATGTCGCCGTAAAGGTTCGGCAGCACCATGACGTCAAATTCCTCCGGCTTCTGTACCAGCTGCATGCAGGTCGCGTCCACGATCTTGTCCTCAAACTCTATCTGCGGATACTCCGCCGCAACTCCGCGAGCCACATCCAGGAACAGGCCGTCCGTGCACTTCATAATGTTCGCTTTGTGTACGCAGGTGACCTTCTTCCGCCCATTCTTCACGGCGTAGTCAAAGGCGTAGCGCACGATGCGCTCCGAGCCCTTGCGGGTGATTAGCTTGATGCTCTCCGCCGCGTCTGCGCCCACCATGTGCTCTATGCCCGCGTAGAGGTCCTCCGTGTTCTCACGCACGGTGACGATGTCTACATTGTCATATCGGCCCTTCACGCCCTCGAAGGTGCGCGCCGGGCGCACGTTGGCATATAGGTCGAATTCCTTGCGCAGCGCCACGTTGACGCTCCGAAAGCCCGAGCCCACCGGCGTCGTGATGGGTCCCTTGAGCGCGAGACCGTCGGCCCTCACGGAATCTATCGTCGCCTGCGGCATCGGTGTGCCGCATATCTCCATCTGCGCCGCGCCCGCCTCCGCCACGTGCCACTCTATCTTCGCACCCGAGGCGTCCACGACCTTCCGTGCGGCCTCAGCAACCTCCGGACCTATGCCGTCTCCAGGGATGAGCGTTACTCCTCGCATCATTTGTCCTCCTTTCCCGCCTGTTCGCGGGTGTAATTCAGCAAGCCCCCGGCGAGCAGGATGTCCCGCTGCCTCGGCGTTATAGTCATTCTGACCTTTATATCGCACTCTCCGCATTTGAGCACCACGCCCTCGCCCCTTGCAGCGGCGGCTATCTGCTCGTGCACGTTCGCTATGACTATATCGTCGCCCAGCGAGAGCGCGGCGTAGTCGGCCTCGTCCTCGAGGCAGAGCGGCAGTATGCCGTTATTTATGAGATTCGCCCTGTGTATCCGCGCAAAGCCTATGGCGATGACGCCCTTGACGCCCAGATACAGCGGCGCAAGCGCCGCGTGCTCGCGGCTCGAGCCCTGGCCGTAGTTCTGGCCAGCTACGATAAAGCCGCCGCCGCTCTCCTGCGCACGTTTCGGAAAATCGGGGTCACATGGCGTCAGGCAGAACTCAGACAGATACGGTACATTCGAGCGGTAGGGCAGGAGCTTCGCGTTCGAAGGCATTATGTGGTCCGTCGTGATGTTGTCGCCCAGCTTTATGAGCACCTTGCCCTCTATCGTCTCCGCCGGGGCCTTCGCCTTCGGGAAGGGCTTTATGTTCGGTCCGCGCACGACCTCGACGCTGTCGGGGTCGTCGGAGGGCGCGAGCACCATGCTGTCGTCGGCCATGAAGCGCTCCGGCATGGCGGACTTTTCGACCGGCGTCCAAGTCTCCGGGTCCGTCAGTACGCCGGTGATGGCCGAGACCGCCGCGGTCTCCGGGCTCACCAGCCACACGCTCGCCGAGGCGGTGCCGCTCCGGCCGCAGAAGTTGCGGTTGAAGGTCCTGAGACTCACGGCGTCCGTCGCCGGGGCCTGGCCCATGCCTATGCACGGCCCGCAGGCGCACTCGAGCACCCTCGCTCCCGCAGATACCATCTTCGCCAGAGCCCCGTTCGAGGCCAGCATAGTCAGCACCTGCCTCGAGCCCGGCGAGATGACCAGGCTCACGTTCGGCGCCACGGTGTGGCCGTCCAGTATCTCCGCTACCTTCATCATGTCCGCGTAGGACGAGTTCGTGCAGCTGCCGATGGCGACCTGGTCTATTTTGATGCCCGCCTTGTCCGCGACCCGCGCCACGTTGTCCGGGCTGTGAGGCATCGCCGTCAGCGGGTGCAGCGCCGAGAGGTCGATTGTCAGCTCCTCGTCGTACTCCGCGTCCGGGTCGGCCTTGAGCTCGGACCAGTCGTCCTCCCTGCCCTGGGCCTTGAAAAACGCGCGCGTCACCTCGTCGCTCGGGAACACCGTCGTCGTCGCACCCAGCTCCGCGCCCATGTTCGCTATCGTCGCGCGCTCGGGTACGGAGAGGCTCGCAAGGCCGGGGCCGGTGTACTCCATTATCTTCGCCACGCCGCCTTTGACGCTCAGCCTCCTGAGCACCTCCAGGATGACGTCCTTCGCCGTGACCATGGGCTTCAGCTGCCCAACGAGCTCTACCTTGCATATCTTCGGCATGGCGAGGTAATATGCCCCGCCGCCCATGGCGACGGCGACGTCCAGGCCGCCTGCACCTATGGCGAGCATGCCCGCCGCACCGCAGGTCGGGGTGTGGCTGTCCGAGCCCAGCAGGGTCTGGCCGGGAACGGAAAAGCGCTCGAGCTGCACCTGATGGCAGATACCGTTGCCGGGGCGCGAGAACCAGATGCCGTGCTTTGCCGCCACGGTCTGGATGTATTTGTGGTCGTCCGCGTTCTCAAAGCCGGATTGGAGCATGTTGTGGTCCACATACGCCACTGAGCGCTTGGTCTTTACCCTGTCCGTCCCCATGGCCTCGAGCTGGAGATAGGCCATCGTACCCGTCGAGTCCTGAGTCAGGGTCTGGTCTATCCTTATCGCAATTTCGCCGCCGGGCGTCAGGTCGCCCGAGACGAGGTGACTTGCAATCAGTTTCTGCGCTGCGTTCATGCCTTTTCCGCCTCCATCTGCTCATATATATCCCAGAGTTCGCCGTCTCCGATGTTGGTGGCGCGCCCCGACTCGTACTGGGCGTTTACCCAGTCGTGCAGGCGGTGGACCACCGGCTCATTTTTGTCCACGGTCCTGCCCAGCTTCTGCGTGAGCCAGACCGCTATGCCCGCCGCGCCGGAGTTGCGCGAGATGCCCACTCGGGGCGGGCTCTTCAGGATCTTGCGAGTATCGAAAATACTGTAGATCTCCTCGTCCTTCAAAAGGCCGTCGGCGTGGATCCCCGCCTGGGTCATATTGAAATTTTTACCTACGAAGGGGGTGTTTGCCGGGATGTGGTAGCCCAGCTCGCGCTCGAAGTAATCCGCGATGTCTCGTATGACCGTCGTATCCATGCCGTCCAGCGTGCCGCGCAGCTGCGCGTACTCTATGACCATCGCCTCGAGCGGGGTGTTTCCCGTGCGCTCGCCTATGCCCAGCAGCGAGCAGTTCACCGAAGCAGCGCCATAGAGCCAGGCGGTGGCCGAGTTCACGACGGCCTTGTAGAAATCGTTATGCCCGTGCCACTCCAAAAGCTCCGAGGGGAAGCCGCCGTAGTTGCGCAGGCCGTAGACGATGCCCGGTACGCTTCTCGGCATCGAGGCGCCCGCATACGGCACGCCGTAGCCCATCGTGTCGCAGGCGCGGATCTTTATCGGGATGCCGCTTTCCTGCATCAATTCACTGATCTCGTGCGCAAACGGCACCACAAAGCCGTAGAAATCCGCCCGCGTGATGTCCTCAAAGTGGCAGCGCGGGTAGATGCCCGCATCCAGCGCGTCCTTTATCACCGCCAGGTAGCCGTCCACGGCCTGGCGGCGCGTCTTTTTGAGCTTCTTATAGATGTGGTAGTCCGAACAGCTCACAAGTATTCCGCACTCACGCAGGCCCAGGTCGCGCGCGAGCTTGAAGTCCTCCCGGCTGGCCCGTATCCAGCCCGTGATCTCCGGGAACTCATAGCCCAGGTCCTGGCACATGCGCAGCGCCTTCCTGTCCCGCTCGCTGTATACGAAAAACTCCGACTGGCGGATGACTCCGTTCGGTCCTCCCAGCTTGTGCAGCATCTTATACAGCTCAACTATCTGCTGAGGTTCATAGGGAGCGCGGCTCTGCTGCCCGTCCCGGAAGGTCGTATCCGTTATCCAGATCTTCTCCGGCGGGTTCGCCGGAGTCAGGCGGAAGTTGAAAGTACACTTCGGTATCTCCTCATACGGAAACATGTCCCGATAGAGGTTGCCCGTCTCTCTGTCTTGGAGGCTATATTTATATTCGCACTCCATGAGGACGTTGTTTTTGCTGTTCAGCTCGATCATGCCGCCGCTCCTCTCCATAAGTCTATGACTATTATAACAGCCGAAATGAATTTTGCAAGAGTTAATTTTGCATTTTAGCGTTAATTTTGCCACGATGTGGCCGGCATTTTGCAAGATACTATTTTATGTCTTGCATTATTGGGCTGCATAGACGTAGAAAAGGCCGGCCCGCAGGCCGGCCTTTTTTCTTTGGAGTGAGTTTCAGCTTCGGGCCTTGACGATAATCACAGGCTGTCCCCGAAGTCTGCGCGGAATTTTGCGACAAGCTTATCCTGCCAGTCGCTGGTCGGCTCGAGCCGGCCGAAGAAGAAGCGCAGGCTCGACGGCTCCTCTACCCACCGAAGTCCGCCTACAAGCTCGCGATTCTCGTGCAGCCATGCAATGCGGTCCACGGCGTAGAGCACCTGGCTCATCGTGAACACGCGCCTCGGCATGGCCAGACGCAGCAGTTCCACGTCCGCTATCGGCTCCGTGCCGTCTGGCTCGCGCTGCTCCGAGAGCGTACCGCGCTCCATTCCCCGGACGCCGCCAGCGAGGTAGACCGCCGCCGCCAGAGCGCCCGCCGGGTACTCGTGATCGTCCACGTGCGGCAGGAACTCCCGTGCGTTCAGGTGGCAGCCCAGACCGCCCGCCGGAGTCACGACCGGCACGCCGCGCTTTTGCAGTTCCTTGCACATGAAGTCTATGAAGACAGGACCCTGGCTGATGACGTCCTCGTCCATCGTCTCCTCGAGGCCCACTGTAATGGCCTCCATCTCGCGCACGCTCATACCGCCGTAGGTGAGGAAGCCCTCGAACATCGGCACCAGCTCTCGCATCTGCTCGCAGAGCTTCTGGTCGCGCATCGCTATGCCGCCGCCGCGCGCGAAGCCGAACTTGCGCGCCGAGAAGTAGATAATGTCGAACTGATCGGCCACGGCGCGGGTGATCTCGCGGATGGACATGTCCTTGCAGGCCGCCTCGCGAGTCTTGATAAAGTAGAGATTGTCCTGCAAAAGGCTCGCGTCAAGCACCGTCATGATGCCGTGCTCGCGGCAGATCTCGCAGGTCTCGCGCATGTTCTGGAGGCTCAGCGGCTGTCCGCCGATGAGGTTTGTACCAGCCTCCACGCGCAGGAAGGGGATGTGCTCCGCGCCGACCTCTGCGATGAGCTTTTTGAGCTTGTCAAGGTCGAAGTTGCCCTTGAAGGGGCAGTCGCTCGTCGTGGCGAGACCCTCGTCTATGACCAGCTCCTCCACCCTGCCGCCGAGACGGGTGATGTGCGCCTTCGTCGTGGTGAAGTGGAAGTTCATCGGCACCACGTCGCCGGGCTTTACGAAGGCCATGGCGAGGATGTTCTCGCAGGCGCGGCCCTGGTGGGCGGGCAGCAGGAACTTCGTGCCGAATATCTCATGCACCTTGTTCTCGAGCCGTGTGAAGGACGCGCTGCCCGCGTAGCTGTCGTCGCAGATGAGCATTGCAGCGGTCTGCTTATCGCTCATGGCGTTAACACCGGAGTCGGTGAGCATGTCAAGGAAGATGTCCTCGTTTTTGAGCAGGAAGGTGTTGTTGCCCGCCTCGGCTATGGCCTGGGCGCGACGCTCCACAGGCTGGAGGTTCAACTTCTGCACCATGCGTACCTTGTGCAGCTCGAGGGGGATGTTGTCTCCGGAAAAGAACTTGATGTTGGCCATTTTTAACTCTCCTTTTCTATATTGCGCCCGCCCTTTGGCGGCGACGGACGCCGGAAGAAGAGAAAAAAATAAACGCCCTTCCTCCCTTGCAGAGGACGAGCGCCAAATCCCGTGTTACCACCTCAATTCGCCGGAGCCTCACGACTCTCGGCCTTATCGGGTACGCCCATGTGATGGGAATTATACCCTATCTCTATAACGGGAGAAGCCCGGCCCGGCCTACCGGCGAATACTCGCTTTCGAGGGGCGGCTCTTGCGTGTATTCCCCGGCTCTCGCCTCGTGCCTTGCACCGACCGGCACTTCTCTGCAGGCTCAAAATCCGGGTACTCTGCGCAGTCACAGCCTTTTGCTGTCTTTCGGTTGTGTGCATTATACCACTTCGCTTTAAATTGTCAATGTACGCATTGCACGATTTATTTTTCCATCTTCGCCGCGTTCCCGGCGTGTTGCACAAATTTCCGCCTTTTGCGGGAAAATTCCCAAAATTTTATATACTTGACGTATTTGTGGGACGCACACAGGTGCGCGGCGGAGGAAAAGGCGGGATTTGGGCGTTTTTCGTCCGCTTGCGGGGTTGTGCGGGAGGATTTGATGTGGTAGAATATCGCTGCTATGGATAAAGACTTTGAAAAACGATATATCGCGGCGCGAAAGCGGGTCGTCGAGGCCGATTTCGCAAAGCTCAACCCCATGCAGAGGGAGGCCGTGCTCGCCACGGAAGGCCCTCTGCTGGTTCTTGCAGGGGCCGGAAGCGGCAAGACCACGGTGCTGATAAACAGGGTCGCAAATCTGCTCAAATATGGCCGCGCCTCGGATACGGACGAGGTGCCGGAGAGCGCAACGGAGGCGGACCTTGCAGTGCTGGAGGCCGGGCCCTCGGACGAGGCGCGCCGCCTCGCCGCGTACGAGCCCGTGGAGCCCTGGCGCATCATCGCCATCACCTTCACCAACAAGGCCGCCGACGAGCTCAAGGCCCGTCTCGAGGCCATGCTCGGCGAGCGGGCCAACGACATCTGGGCCCGCACCTTTCACTCCGCCTGCGTGCGCATACTCCGCCGCGACGCCGACAAGCTCGGCTATCCGCGCGACTTCACCATCTACGACACGTCGGACCGCCTCTCCATAATGAAGAGCATCATCCGCGAGATGGACCTGGACGACAAGGTATATCCGCCCAAGGCCATCCTCGCCCGGCTGGACTCCGCGCGCGACGAGCTGCTCTCCCCCGAGGGCTTTGCCGCCAAGTACGGCTCCGCCTCGGACCCGCGGCTGCGGAAGATCGCCGAGATATACAAGGTCTACGCCGCCCGCCTCTTCTCCGCCGGGGCCATGGACTTCGACGACCTGCTCTACAACACCGTCCGCCTCTTCAACGAGCACCCGGACGTGCTCGAGCACTATCAGAGGCAGTTCAAATACGTCCTCATCGACGAGTATCAGGACACGAACAACCTCCAGTACATGCTGGCCTCCATGCTGGCCGACGGCTGGGGCAACATCTGCGTCGTGGGCGACGACGACCAGAGCATATACAAGTTCCGCGGCGCCACCATCGAGAACATCCTCAGCTTTGAAAAGCAGTACAAGGGCTGCCGCACCATCCGGCTGGAGCAGAACTACCGCTCCACGGGCCACATCCTCTCCGCGGCCAACGCCGTCATCGCCAACAACACGGAGCGCAAGGGCAAGACCCTCTGGACCAACGCCGGCGCGGGCGACAAGCTGCTGCTGTACACCGCGCGCAACGAGGACGACGAGGCCCAGTTCGTCGCGGCCAAGATCCTCGCCCACCGCGGCGAGGGCGGCAACTTCCGCGACTGCGCCGTGCTCTACCGCATGAACGCGCA
>ENA-OZIL01000147-OZIL01000147.1-human-gut-metagenome-genome-assembly--contig:-NODE-147-length-36778-cov-6.588732_pt1 | contig 36778 bp, 32 predicted proteins | sample MGYA00244057_ERZ653706 | MGnify/ENA primary metagenome ERZ653706 (study PRJEB26926, sample SAMN06165266) | human gut metagenome | biome: ENVO:00009003; feature: ENVO:2100002; material: ENVO:00002003...
GCGTCCATAATCGTGTCGCTGCCGGTGCTCATCATCTTCTTCCTCTCCCAGAAGCACATGACCTCCGGCCTGACCGCGGGAGGCGTGAAAGGATAAGTATGAAAAAAGACGCCATTTTGCACATACCCATGTCCGAATACGCCCACGGGCTGGACGAAAAACGCATAGTCATCCGCCTGCGCTCGGCCCGCGGCGACCTCGTGCGCGTCACGCTCTGGTACGGCGACACCGCCTGCCGCCGGACGCCCATAGACTGGTTCCCCGAGCCGATGGAGCGCGTGCTCTCCGACGAATACCACGACTACTGGGAGCTCACGCTCGAGAGCCCCTACCACCGCATCTTCTACCACTTCGAGCTCTTCGACGGCGCCGAGCGCTGCTATTACTACGGCGGCGTGTTCACCGACCATCTGGTGGACGACCGCTCCGAATACTTCAAGCTGCCCTTCAACCACCGCGCGGACATCGCCCGCGTGCCGGACTGGGTGCACGGGGCCGTGGTGTACAACATCTTCCCGGACAGCTTTGCCACCTCTAGGCGGCACATCAGCCTCGAGCCCACCGAGCGGGAATTCGGCGGCCTCGTCACGCACGGCAAGCTCGGCGGCACGATACGCGGCGTCACCGAAAACCTCGACTACCTTGCCGACCTCGGCGTGAACTGCATCTATCTGAACCCCATCTTCGCCGCGGGGGAGTATCACAAGTACGACCTCATCGACTACTACCACATCGACCCCTGCTTCGGCACCGATGAGGACTTCCGCGAGCTGGTAGACACGGCGCACGGCATGGGCATGCGCGTCATCATCGACGGCGTGTTCAACCACTGCGGCTGGCGCTTCTTCGCCTTTGAGGACGTGGTGCAAAAGGGGGAGAGCTCGGCGTACGCGGACTGGTTCTACCGCCTGAGCTTCCCCGTAGTGCGCCCGGACGACCCGGAGGCGATACCGGGCTACGAGTGCTTCGGCTACGAGCGGCTGATGCCCAAGCTCGACACGGCGAACCCCGAGGTGAGGGAGTATTTCTGCGCCGTGGGCGAGTACTGGGTGCGCGAGTTCGGCATCGACGGCTGGCGGCTCGACGTGGCCAGCGAGGTGGACGACGCCTTCTGGCGCGAGTTCCGGCGGCGGGTCAAGGCCGTGGATCCCGACGCGCTGCTCATAGGCGAGGTCTGGGAGAGCGCGGGCCACTGGCTGGACGGGAGCATGTTCGATTCCGCCATGAACTACGAGCTCCGCCGCCACTGCCGCCGCTTCTTCGCCGAGATGAGCGAGGACGCCTATACCTTCTCCGGCCGCTGCACGGACATGCTCATGCGCTACCGCAAGCAGATGATCCCCGCGCAGCTCGGCGTGCTGGACAGCCACGACGTGAGCCGTTTTCTCTCCCTCTGCGGGGGCGACGAGCGGCGGCACCGCCTTGCCGTGCTCTTTCAGATGTGCTTCCCCGGCATGCCCAGCGTGTTCTACGGCGACGAGCTGGGCATCACGGGCATACTCGAGGCCGACTACCGCAGCCCCATGCCCTGGCAGGGCGGGGACACTGAGAGCCTCGCGTTCTACAAGCGCGCCATCGCGCTGCGCCGGACGCTCGCGCCGCTGCAAAGGGGCGAGTTCCGCGCCCTCGACGCCCGGCGGGGCTGCGGCCTCTTCGCCTTCGCGCGGGAGTATGGCGGCGAGCGCGTGAACGTGGTGCTCAACTGCTCGGAGAGGGCCGAAAACTTCGCGCCCGCGGGCGAGTTGCTCTGGTCTGAGGGCCTCGCGGGTGGTAAAATAGGGCCGTACGGCTTTGCAGTCTCCATAGAGAGGGGGTAGGACGCCTTGGCCGTCACGATAAAGGACGTGGCAAAGGCCGCGGGGACTTCGATATCCACGGTGTCCAAGGTCATAAACGGGCATTACAGCATCTCCGAGGCCACGGCGGAGCGCGTGCGCGCCGTCATGCGCGAGCTGGGCTATTACCCCAGCGCCAGCGCCCAGAGCTTTGCCCGGGGCTCCACCCGCGCGGTGGTCTGCCTCGCGGAGCTCAGGCCGAACACCGCCTTCGAGAACCCGCACCTCTTTGAGATGATCTCCGGCCTGGAGGAGGGCCTGCGCGCCCGGGGCTATTCTCTGACGCTGCGCTCCACGGACACGACGGAGGCCTGCGAGATAGCGACGGAGCTCATAAACCGCCGCGGCTGCGACGGGCTCGCGGTGCACGCCTCGGTGATGAGCCGCCCGCTCGCGGCGCTGCTCACGCGCACGCGCTTTCCGCACATCGTGCTGGGCCTGCCCAATTTCGAGAGCCAGGTCTGCTGGATAGACATCAACAACGTGTTCTCCGGCATGACCGCCGCGGCGCACCTGCTGGACGAGGGCTACCGGCGCATCGCCTTCATCGGCGGCAGCGAGCACGACATGATCTCGGCCCACCGGCTGGAGGGCGTGCGCCAGGGCCTGGAGAGCGCGGGGCGGGAGCTGCCCGAGAGCTATATCTGGCTGGGCGAGAGCACGCGCGCGGAGGGGCGGCGCATGGCGCTGGGCCTCATGAGCGCGCGCCCGGCGCCGGACGCCATAGTCTGCGCGAACAACCTGCTCGCGCTAGGCTGCGTGGCCGCGCTGGAGGAGCTGGGGGCGCGCATCCCGCAGGACGCGGCGGTCATGACCTTTGACGACTACCCATATTCGCGCTTCACCACGCCGGAGCTCACGGTGGTGGACATAGACGTCCGCGACATGGGCGCCCAGGCGGCCAAGCTCCTCGCCGACGGCATCCGCCGCCCGAACTTCCAGACCCAGACCTACGCCACGGCCTCAAACCTCATAATCCGCGCCTCCACAAAGCGGCGCTGACGGACATGGAAAAGAGCCCCGGTGCAAAGCTGCACCGGGGCTCTTTTCATACCCTCTGCTTGCGGAAGGCCGAGGGCGTGATGCCCTCGCGGCTCTTGAAGAGGTAGAGGAAGTGGTTCGTGTTCGGTATGCCCACGAGCTGGCCAATCTCCGCGATGGAGCGGCGCGAGTCCACCAGCAGCACCTTGGCCTTGTCCAGGCGGATGCCGATGAGGTAGTCGTTCGGGCTCTTGCCGACATAGCGCTTGAACTCGCGGGACATGTGGAACTTGCTGATGCTGAAGATGCGCGAGAGGTCGTCGAGCGAGATGTTCCGGCTGTAATTGCGGTCGAGATAGCTCTGTATGGCCACGATGATGTCCGGGACGATGACCTGCTTCGCCGAGGCGCTGACCACGGCGAGGTCCACCTCCACGAAGAGGTTCAGCAGCAGGTGCGCAAAGACGGAGTCCGGGTTCGGGCTGGAGTCGGTCCGCGTGCTGAGCAGCTGCCAGATGAGGGAGCGGAAGCGCGAGCCGGCGCCGAAGGTGAGCTGGATGATGCCGTCCTCATTGAGCCTGCGGCAGGTCTCGGCAAAGAGGTGGGAGTTCATCCGGCCCTGGACGCGGACGAAGGCGCACTCCCAGACCTGGCCGGGGCTGGCGCGGTAGTGCGCGCGGCGGCTGCAGTCCAGCCAGACGCAGTCGTACTTCCGGCACTTTATCCCGCGCCCGTCCACCACGACCTCGCCCTCGCCGAGCAGGGAATAGCACAGCAGCGTGGCGTCCTCGGAGTAGACGTTGATGCCGCTGGTGGAGAGCGCCGCGGAGGAGAGCCGTATGAGCCCGATGCCGGAGCCGGGGTCGAGCTGGTTGTATGAGGAGACGAAGCGCGAATACTTTATCTCCAGCCCCGTGTCGGAGGAGGACGGGGACACGACCTGCTCGAATTCGTCCGCCTCTTCCATCGAGTGGGCCATGAAGAGCGAGAGATATTCCTCTTCTCCGCCCCCGGTCTCCGCGCGGTCCTCCGGCTCTATTGCCATTTCGAGGAATGCGTCCAAATATTCCTCCTCGTCCGCCGCGCTGTCCGCAACGAGGTAGTTTCTCCCGATGAAGGCGTCCACCCCCCTTATGAATGATGAAGCAAAATATATAGAAACATGTGGCGGCGCCATAGCACGATTGAAAAGCGGCGCGCCTTATTTCCCGCTCGGCGGGAAATGAGGCCCCTCCGCAGGGCGCCCCGCAGGCTTCGTTTTTTTATACAAGTTCATTATAAAAGATTTGCGCAATATCGTCAACTAAATAAAAATGAATAAATTATGGCCGTCAAAAGTCTCGTACAGCAGAATGTTGCCCAGAACCATTATATCTTGCTACTTTAAAATAGTCAACTATTTAACAGAGCAAGATATAAAGTATTTGCAGCACAATTCTTAATTGAGTTTGAATGACAAAAATAAGATAATCATGCTGAAAGCGGCCCCGGACAGGGTAGCGATAAAAAATTAACGGGAGGAATAGACATGACGTTCAACTTCACGGAAGAGCAAATTATGATCCGCGACATGGTAAGGGAATTTACCAAGAAGGAAGTCGAACCCCGTGACAAATGGATGGACGAGAACGGCTTTGACTACGAGCTGCATAAGAAGCTGACGCAGGCCGGCCTCATGGGAATACACCTGGACGAGAAGTACGGCGGCGGCGGCGGAGACGCGGTCACCAGCATCATAGTTATCCACGAGATAGCCAAGGGCAGTGCCTCCGAGGCCCTGTTCCTGGACGCCAACTGGCTGGCTGCCGACCTCATCCTCTACCACGGCACCGAGGCGCAGAAGGACAAGTATCTGCCCCAGGCCGCCCAGGGCAAGATCTTCGCCTTCGGCCTGACCGAGTCCTGCGCGGGCTCCGACGCGGCCGGCATCAAGTCCACCGTGGTCCCCGCCGACGACGGCGGCTGGATCCTCAACGGCGGCAAGGCCTGGATCACCAACTCCGGCGTCGCCGACTACTACATAATCCTCGCCAAGACCGACCCCGCGGCCGGCAACAAGGGCATCTCCGCCTTCATCGTCCCGAAGGACGCCGAGGGCCTGACCATCGGCAAGTTTGAGGACAAGATGGGCATGCGCGGCAGCGCCACCTGCGAGCTCTCCTTCGACAACATCCACCTGCCCGCCGACGCGCTGCTCGGCTCCCTGGGCATGGGCTTCAAGATGGCCATGCAGGCCCTGGACGGCGCCCGCATCAGCATCGGCGCCATCGCCGCCGGCCTTGCCGAGCACGCCATGACCATCGCCAAGAACTACGCCAACGAGCGCACCGCCTTCGGCAAGCCCATCGGCAAGTTCGAGGGCATCCAGTTCAAGTTCGCGGACATGTCCGCCGAGATCCGCGCCATGGAGCTCATGACCTACGACACCGCCCGCATGAAGGCCGAGGGCAAGCGCCACACCCTCGAGGCCGCGCAGACCAAGCTCTTCTCCGGCGTCCACTGCACGCAGATCTGCCTCGAGTGCCAGCAGGTCCTCGGCGGCAACGGCTACAGCAAGGAGTACCACGTGGAGCGCTTCGTCCGCGACGCCAAGCTGCTTGAGATAGGCGAGGGCACCAACGAGATCCTCCGCATGCTCATCGGCGGCACCGTGCTGGCTCAGAAATAAGCTGGATTGAGAGAGAAATAAGATGAAGATCATAGTTTTTGTAAAGCAGGTCCCGGATACGGACGATGTGAAGCTCGATCCCAAGACCGGCAACCTCCAGAGAGAGGGAGTACAGAGCATAATGAACCCCCTTGACGCCAACGCTGTGGAGACGGCGCTCAGGCTCAAGGAGAAGTACGGCGGCAGCGTAGTTGCCGTCAGCATGGGCCCCCCGCAGGCGGACGACGTGCTCAAGAAGGCGCTGGCCATGGGCTGCGACGAATCCGCGCTGCTCTCCGACCGCGCCCTCGGCGGCGCCGACACGCTGGCCACGGGCTATCCGCTCGCCAAGGCGGCCGAGAAGCTCGGCGACTACGACCTGCTGATCTGCGGCCGCCACGCCACCGACGCCGAGACCGCCCAGACCGGCCCCATCATCGCCGCCTTCCTCGGCATCCCGCAGGTCACCCTCTGCGGCGAGGTCGAGATAGAGGACGGCTGGGCCGTCTGCGAGAGGCTGCTACCCGACCGCACCGAGAAGGTCCGCGTCAAGCTCCCGGCGCTCATCACCGTCTGCGCCGAGGCCAACGAGCCGCGCTACCCGACCCCCATCGGCATCATGAAGGCCCTCAAGAAGCCCCGCCACGTCTGGAACGCCGCCGACCTCGGCTGCGAGCCGGATATGATAGGCATCCCGGGCTCGCCCTCCGTCAACAAGCGCGTGTTCGCCCCGCCCAAGCGGAATACGGACACCAAGTTCTTCGAGGGCAGCGTTGAAGAGATGGCAAAGGCAATAGTGGACACGCTCGAAGCCGAGCGTCTGATATGAAGGAGGCGGCATCCATGGGAAAAGAAGCATACAAGGACATATGGGTGTTCGCCGAGCAGGAGGACGGCGTCCTCTCCGGCACCACCTTTGAGCTGCTGGCCAAGGCGCACGACCTGAAGGCCAAGCTCGGCGGGACCGACGCGGTCGTCGCCGTGCTGCTGGGCAGCGGCGTTGCGGGCCTCGCGCCCACGCTCTTCGCCTACGGCGCGGAGAAGGTCATCGTGGCCGAGAACGACGCCCTCGCCCAGTACAGCGCCCGCCCCTACGAGAAGGCGCTGGTGCAGCTGTGCGAAAAGCGCAAGCCCTCCATCTTCCTCTTCGCCGCCTCTGTGCAGGGCCGCGACGTGGCGCCCCGCGTCATGTGCTCGCTGCGCACCGGCCTGACCGCCGACGCCATCGACCTCGACGTCGACGAGGAGGGCACCTTCGTCCAGACCACGCCGAACTTCGGCGGCAACATACTCAGCCACATCGCCATCCCGGAGAAGCGCCCGCAGATGGTCACCGTCCACCCGCGCGTGTTCGAGCCCTTCGAGCCCAAGGAGGGCGCGACCGGCGAGCTCATCACCGAGACCGTGGACGTGGAGCCCGACAGCGACTATGTCGTCGTCGAGAGCACCAAGAAGGTCTACGACGGCAAGCCCATCGACGAGTGCGACGTGCTGGTCGCCGGCGGCCGCGGCATCAAGAGCGAGGAGGACCTCGCCGAGCTGCGTAAGCTGGCGGGCCTCATCGGCGGCGAGCTCGCCTGCTCCAGGCCGCTTTGCGACTGCGGCTGGATGCCCCACGAGGAGCAGATAGGCCAGAGCGGCACCACCGTCAAGCCGAAGTTCATCCTCAACGTCGCCATCTCCGGCTCGGTGCAGTACCTGGCCGGCATGCAGAACGCGGGCTGCATCATGAGCATCAACCACACCGCGTCGGCGCCCATCTACGACGTCTCGCACTACGGCGCCGTTATCGACTACCGCAAGCTCATCCCCGCCGTCATCGACGAGATAGAGCGCAGAAAGGCCAAATAAGCATCCACAATATTTTAAAAGGAGTGCAGTATAATGAGTGAACGCAAGTTTATTATCCCCGAGTACGGCCCCTTTGCGGGCATGCGCGTCGTCTGCTCCGGCTCCCTTGTCGCCATGCCGTTTGCGGCGACCATGCTGGCCGACTTCGGCGCCGAGGTCATCCAGATAGAGCGTCCCGGCGTCGGCGATACGCTTCGTATGCTGGCTCCCTTCGCCGAAGTGAACGGCAAGAAGGTCTCCACCGCCTGGGCCCAGAACGCCCGCAACAAGCTGGCCATGGCCCTGGAGCTCAACCTCAAGTTCGACGAGGTCAAGGAGATATTCTACGGCCTCATCAAGGAAGCCGACATCTTCATGGAGAACATGGTCTGGCTCGAGAAGCTGGGCATCTATGACGAGGAGCTGCTCAAGGTCAACCCGAAGCTGGTCATCGTCCACGTCAGCGGCATGGGCCACAAGGAGTTCGGCGGCATCCCCAGCGTCTGCAACCGCGCGAGCTACGACATGATCGGCCAGGCCTTCTCCGGCTGGCTGTACCTGCAGGGCGACCCCGACCGCGATCCCGCCATCGCCAAGCCCTACACCAACGACTACGTCTCCGCTTTCGCCACCGTGTTCGCCGCCCTCTCCGGCTACATCTACGCCCAGAAGACCGGCAAGGGCCAGGTCATCGACGTCGCCCAGTTCGAGGCCATGGCTCAGTACATGTGCGGCACCTACACCGCCTACACGATGGCCGGCATAGTCGGCGAGCGCACCGGCAACTTCAACCCCGCCTTCCAGCCGTACAACCTCTTCAAGAGCAAGGACGGCTTCCTGGTAGCCCTCGGCGCCTTCGGCCCCGGCGTGTACAAGCGCTGCATCCCGGCCATGGGCCTCGACATCGAGTACTTCAACTACAAGGACTGCTCCTCCGGCCCCGCGGCCGTCGCCTCTGAAAAGGGCCAGGAGCTCAACGCCAAGGTCATCGAGTGGTGCGCCAACCACGACGCTCAGGAGATAGAGAGCATCATGGAGGCCGCCCGTGTCCCGTGCGCCACCGTCAACACCGCCAAGAGCGCCTACGAGAACGCGCACTTCCGCTCCCGCGGCGACTGGGTCAAGTACGTCGACCAGACCACCGACAGCGAGATCGAGGCCTTCGGCATCGCCCCGAAGATGAGCGTCACCCCGGGCCAGGTCTGGCGCGGCGCCCCGAGCATGGGCCAGGATACCGACAACATCCTCAAGACCATCCTCGGCTACGACGACGCCAAGATCGCCGAGCTGCACGAGAAGAACCTCATCTGAGACCCCGTACATATGGAAAGGCCCCCTGCTTTTGCAGGGGGCCTTTTTCGCGCGCGGCGTTCAGCTCCAGACGGCCATGATGAGCGTGCCGCAGAGCATGAGCGCGAGGCCCGCGGCGGCCTTGCGGCTCACCTTCTCCTTGAGGAAGAGGGCGGAGAAGATCACCGTCACGAGTATGCTCATCTTGTCTATGGGCACGACGACGCTGACCACGCCGTTTTGGATGGCGTAGTAGTAGCAGAGCCAGGACGCGCCGGTGGCTATGCCGGAGAGAGCGATAAAGAGCGCCTCGCGCCTGTCGAGCGACCGGAGCTGGGCCTGCCTGCCCTTTATAAAGACGACCACCCAGGCCATGATGAGCACCACGACCGTGCGTATCGCCGTGCCGAGGTTGGACTCGATGCCCTCGATGCCGACCTTGGCCAGTATGGACGTGAGCGCCGCGAAGACGGCGGAGAACACCGCGTAGACGAGCCACCGCCCGCCGGACGCCTTCCCGCCGGTCACGGCCTTGCGCTCCACCATGAGGTAGATGCCCACGGCGAGCAGCGCCGTGCCCGTGAGCTTGACGGCGAGGTGCTCCGTCTCCGAGAAGCAGACTATGGCTATGAGCACCGTAAGTATCGTGCTGGACTTGTCGATGGGCGCGACCTTGTTCACGTCGGCGAGCGACAGGGCCTTGAAATAGCAGAGCCACGAGGCCCCCGTCGCCAGCCCGGAAAGCACCAGGAAGAGCAGCGACCGCGGCGCGATTCGGCCTATCGTGTCCTGAGAGCCGACCACAAAGACCATGAGCCACGAGAAGACCAGCACCACGACGGTCCTCAGCGCGGTGGCGAGGTCGGAGTCCGTCTTTTTGATGCCGCACTTGGCGAGCACCGCCGTGACGCCGGCGAAGAAGGCGGAGAGCACCGCCATTAAGAGCCACATCTCTATACCTCCCGCTTTATGTCCGGGCGCCTAGCGCGCCCGGGGGGCGTTGGCCTCGGTCACGGCCTTCAAGAAGAGCTCATACGCCGGGGCGATGCTCCTGAAGTCCTCCGCCACGTGCTCGGCGAGGCCGTCGGAGAAGAGCAGCTCGAGGTCCGGCTCGTTGTGCGTGAGGCAGATGCTCTTGAGGTCCAGCCACTCGCGCTTTTCCGGCGCCTCGTCCGGGAAGCGGCTGCGCTTGTAGCGCTCCGGCTCGAGCACGAAGCGCTCCTGCTTCCTGTACGCCTTCAATGCGGCGCGCCAGGCCGTGTCGCCGCGGAGTATGAGCTCGCGGAAGGCGGCCATGGTCGCGGGCTCGGTCTGGTACCAGCCGCAGCCCCAGCGCAGCGCCCGGGGCGAGAACTCGAACCAGAAGCCCGGCAGCCCCTGCTGCTTGGCCCGCAGAAAGGTCAGCCACATGACGTCCCTGTATATGGGCAGCCCCGGCCCGCGCCGCGTGTCCCGCCAGATGCGCGAGATGCTCTTGCCCACCTTGGGCACGCAGACGATGTTCGGGTCTATCTCCGCCAGCGCCGGCGTCAGAGCGCTCACCAGGTCGGCAAGCGGCTCCACCACCAGGCGCTCATACTCGCCGTGGTGCTCGTGGAACCACTCGCGCGAGTCCATCAGCTTGTTCCGGACCAGGAATTCAAGGGTATCTTCGGTAAAAGGCAAAATACACGCCTCCTCTCGGCTGGCATTATACCACATCCGCGGCGCTGTGCGGAACATTTTGCGCCGCGCCCCCGTCTGCCGGGATACGACATTTTTCGCCCTTTATTTGTGGGGCGAAGTGTGATAAAATGTACTGGAATGTCACCAGATAATTTCCCCACGGAGGTATAACATATGCGCGGTTTCATGAAAAGGGTGGACCTGTTCTGCTACAAGCACCCCAGGTTCGGCGTGAACAACCTCATGCTGTATATCGTCTTCGGCACCCTCGCGGTCTGGCTGCTCGGCGCCATGGACACCACGGGCATGATAGAGAGCTACTTCGCCTTCGACGCGGCGGCGGTGCTCCGCGGCCAGGTGTGGAGGATCATCACCTTTGTGTTCATCCCGCAGTCGAGCGGGCTGTGGCTCTTTTTGTTCTTGTACTTCTACTATTTCGTCGGCAGCACGCTCGAGCGCGAGTGGGGCCCCGGCAGGTTCACGATCTACTACCTCACCGGCATGCTCATGACGATAATCTACGGCTTCATAACCTATTTCGTCACCGGCAGGTCGTACTTCATGACCTCCAACTACATCAACCTCTCCATGTTCTTCGCCTTTGCCACGCTGTTCCCGGACAACGTGGTGCTGCTCTTCTTCATCATCCCCATCAAGATGAAGTGGCTGGCCGTCATAGACGCGCTGTACTTCGTCTATGACATCGTCGCGAACCTCGGCCGCCTCGGCATGATGAGCTTCCTGCCCCTCGTGGCCATACTCAACTACTTCCTCTTCTGCGGCGCGGACCTCTTCTACTCCGTGCTGCCCCGCAAGAGGACGCAGCGCCGCAACACGGTGGGCTTCAAGCGCGAGGTGCGCAAGATAAAGTACGAGACCAAGAACAAGAACTACACGCACAAGTGTGCCGTCTGCGGCCGCACGGACGCGGATCACCCGGACCTCGAGTTCCGCTACTGCTCCCGCTGCGTGGGCTATCACTGCTTCTGCCAGGACCACATCAACAACCACGTCCACTTCACGGAGTAATAATCCGGGACAGGCAGCAATACTGATATACAAAAATCACTGGTGGTGGGAAAATGGGAACGAGACAAACCCGCGGCAGGCGGAGGTACAATCCGGACCATGTGCAGAAGGTATTGCAGACCGTGCTGATGGTCCTGCTCGTGGTGGCGCTGTGCATCATAGTCGGGCGCAACGTGGCTCTCAACCGCGCGGACACGCAGCCCGTGGAGCCGACGCCGCCCCCCGCGGACGGCGGCACGGTGGTGAACACGGACGCACCCGCGTCCGACAGCCCGGCGCCGGACACCACGCCGGAGCCCACTCCGAGCCCGACCCCGGAGCCCTTTGAGCCCCACAGCGTGGACTCCACGGCCGAGGCGAACTTCCTCCAGTCCACGGATATCATGGTGGACGGCGAGATGTTCGAGGGCGAGTATGAGGACGACACGGGCATATACTTCGGCTACCCCGAGGAGTACAGCTCCCTGCCCGGCGTCATAACCTTCCGCGGCAACAACTTCCGCGACAGCGCCGCCTACGGCACGGCCAACATCACGCAGAAGAAGTTCGGCGGCAGCTGGACGGCGGGCACTGGCTCCCTGACGGCGCCGAACGGCACCTTCTGGTCCGGCAACGGCTGGACGGGCCAGCCCCTCATCGCCGAGTGGCCCAAGGAGACCCGCCAGATCATGAACATGTACGACTGGGCCAAGGAGGCGGAGACGCTCGTGGAGGTCGTCTACCCCTCCATGGACGGCTACATATACTTCTACGAGCTCCAGACCGGCAAGGCCACGCGCGACGCGCTGAACCTGGGCTACACCTTCAAGGGCACCGGCACGCTGGACCCGCGCGGCTATCCGCTGCTCTGCGTAGGCAGCGGCTACGACAGCTACAAGGGCACCTCCCACGTGTTCGTCGTGAGCCTCATCGACTTCTCCGTGCTCTATGAGTTCGGCGCGAACGACGGCTTTGCGCACCGCGCCTGGTCGATGTACGACTCGGCCCCGCTCATAGATGCGGACACGGATAAGCTCATCTACTGCGGCGAGAACGGCGTCATCTATATAATCACCCTAGGCACGGAGTACGACGAGGAGGCGGGCACCATCTCGGTCAACCCCACCCGCGCGGCCAAGTGGCGCTATATGTCGAACCGCTTCGCCTCGACGGGGCAGTTCTGGCTGGGCTTCGAGGCCTCGCCGGTGATCTGGCAGAGCCACATGATAGTGCCGGACAACGGCGGCAACCTCATCTGCCTCGACCTCAACACCCTGACCGTGGACTGGGTGCAGGACACCCTGGACGACACCAACTGCACGCCCGTGCTGGAGATAGAGGACGGCCACCCGTACATCTACGCGAGCACGTCCTACCACCTCGGCTGGCGGAGCTGGATGACGGCCGACGTGCCGGTCTGGAAGATAGACGCCGAGACGGGCGAAATCGTGTGGCAGGTGAGCTATTCCTGCTACTCGGTGGAGGAGCTCTCCGGCGGCACGCAGGGCAGCATCGCGGTGGGCAAGCACAACGTCTCGGACCTCGTCTACGTCCCGATAGCGAGGACGCCGAGCGCTAGCGGCGGCAAGCTGGTGGCGCTGGACAAGGAGACCGGCGAGGAGGTCTGGGTGATGGAGACCCAGGTGTACAGCTGGTCGACGCCGACGCTGGTGTACGACCAGAACGGCGACGGGTACATCCTGTACTGCACGACGGGGTACTATCTGTACCTGCTGGACGCGCGCACGGGGGAGATACTCGACTCGCGCAACCTGGGCGGCCTCTTCGAGGCGTCCCCGGCGGTGTGCGGCAACTGGCTGGTCGTGGGCCACCGCAACGGCTCCATATACGGTATAGAGCTGACCTGAGGAAAAAAGTCGGCGCGGCGGGAAAAAAGTTCTTGCAATCCCCGCCGCGCCGTGGTATTATAACAAGGCTGAGAAGCCAATTCCCGGGTGTGGCGCAGATGGTAGCGCGCTTGAATGGGGTTCAAGAGGCCGCTGGTTCAAATCCAGTCACTCGGACCATGAAAAGTCCTGAAATCGTAAGATTTCAGGACTTTTTTGTTGCGTAAGCAAGTAGAATGCGCGCAATGATTCGTGCTGCTATAACTCTATTGCAACTACTGTATTGCATCGGAAATGCGGTAGGGACAGTCGTGGCTGCAACCTCTTCAGTGGAATTGAATTGCTTTTTAGAATCCTTCTGGTGTAAGGAGTCCTTTCTGCTTTTCCGCGGGGCGTGCCGCGTCTTGTCCGCAAGCTTGACCGGGCCCTTGAGGATGAGGTCGTTTGCCTGGGCCTTTCGCATGATCTGGAAAATCATTCCGGGCGCTTGGACGCCTGTGACTGGTGTGTGCCGTCCTTCGTCAGATCGCGCAGGAAGGCCACAACGTCCGCGGCGCGTATGCTCTGCAGCGGCTTTGCTGAGGCTATTAATCTTTATATTTGCACACTAGTTAATATTAGTAGCCAACTTCAGTTACGCCATATTCAGCCTGTTCCTGTGTAAAACCTTCAAACATGAACTGATCTATCAGGCCCTGCCTTGAGAATGACATATAGTCAATATATTCTTGCGCCTTGAGCGCCGCTTGTTCAAACCAGTCTGCACCGCATTTTGGACAATGCACGATTATCCCTCCCTTTTAAAGCGTCAAGGTCGATATCATTCTGCAGAGAGCCGATACATCTGTGCCGCCTGTAAATTCCAGCTTGACTCTCCCAAGACCGCTAAACCAGAGCTCAAGCTCGCAGTCAAGGTCAAACACTCCGGCAGTCTCTACGGAAAAAGCTTGAATTTTAGAATACGGCAGACTAGTAAAGTCCTTTTTCTTACCAGTTACGCCTTGTACGTTGATCGCTATAATACGCTTGTCCGTAAACACGATGCCATCGCGCATGGCCTGGAACGTTGCAACTATGCTCTCGTCATGGATAAGAAGCGGATCGACCATGTCCGAATAGTTCTTGTACGGTACGGCTTTCATCTTTATAAAGGACGCGTTCTGGAAATCAATCATGCAACTTTCCCCTTCTCTTCATATTATCCGCCGCCCTCCCGGCGGCTTTTTGCGGCTAAGAATATTAACCAAAACCATTGATATACTGAGTTTGTGCAAGATGCATCAGCGCACTTGCTTTACAGCAATACAATAGCATAATTTGGGATAAATGCAACATTTTTCTGAAAATGTCAATTTGTCACTTGGCGATCACAGCTTTGAAATTATGCGTAGAGGGCTGGCGATAAAAAGAGGATTGCTTCAAGACCGATGAGAGCTGCTTGTGACATGGCAAAATGTGTGATATACTTCCTTTAAACGACAAAAGGAGGTCCAACATGCTGCCTCCGGGTCTCTACGAACAGGTCATCAATAACGCCCTGACGCGCGAGCTTGCGGAGCTGCCGGAGGCTTGCAAGGCTGTTGCGCCCATCGACAGAGCAGAGGCGTCTCAGGTGCTTGCTCAGTATCTGGCGGACGTCGTGCAGAAGGGCCTCGACAACCTGCTCGACAACGGCGGGGACATCACCTCACAGGTGGAGCTGGCAAACCGAATCATCGAGCTGATACAGAACTCTACAAAAGAAGCTGACTTTGCCGCGCTGGGTGTTGACCGGCGGGCAGAGCAGCTTCTTGCGCTTTTACGGGAACGTGACCCGCATCTTGCATCCGGCAAGACCGCAGCGGACCTTGAGCGCCCGGAGACCTCCATCGCCCGGAGCAGCCTCTTCACCGGCGCCGTACACGAGCCGCAGATGTACACAGAGCTCAAAAAGGAGATAGCTTCCTCCGACCGCATAGACATGCTGGTCTCATTCATAAAGTGGAGCGGCCTGCGGCTTTTGATGGACGAGCTGCGTGAGTTCACGCAAAATGGCGGCGAGCTGCGTATAATTACCACATCATACATGGGCGCCACGGACGTGAAGGCGATCGAAGAGCTCCGAGCCCTGCCAAACACGCGCATAAAGGTCAGCTACGACACCAGGCGCACCCGGCTCCACGCCAAGGCTTACGTATTTTCTCGCGACAGCGGCTTCACCACCGCCTATGTGGGCTCATCCAACCTCTCAAACGCCGCCATTTCCAGCGGCCTTGAGTGGAACGTGAAGGTCACACGCCGCGATATGCCGGAGACCATCAGCAAGATCGCCGCCACCTTCGAGAGCTACTGGAACTCCAGGGAGTTTGAATACTACTCCGAGGATCAGAGAGAGCGGCTCGCCCGGGCTCTGAAGGCGGAAAAATATTTTGATGCCAACTGCGCCTCTGCCTACACACTGGACATTACGCCCTACTCCTACCAGCAGGAGATACTCGACAAGCTGGAGGCCGAGCGAGCCGTCCGCGGCCATATGCGCAACCTTGTCGTTGCCGCGACAGGAACGGGCAAGACGGTCATCTCAGCGCTGGACTACAAGCGGTTCAGGCGTCAAAACCCCGGCAAGCCCTGCCGCCTGCTGTTCGTGGCGCACCGCGAGGAGATACTGCGCCAGAGCCTCTACACCTTCCGCGCCGTGCTCAAGGACGCCAACTTCGGGGAGCTGTTCGTGGGCCGGGAGCGGCCGGAGAGCATAGACTACCTTTTCATGTCCATACAGACCTTCAATTCCCAGGACTTCGCCTCAAAAACGGAGGCGGATTACTACGACTACATCGTCGTGGACGAGTTCCACCACGCGGCGGCGCCGACATACCAAAAGCTGCTGACCTACTACCACCCGCGCATACTGCTGGGCCTGACCGCAACCCCGGAGCGCATGGACGGTAAGAGCATCCTGCCCTGGTTCGGAAACCGGATAGCCGCCGAGATACGTCTGCCGGAGGCCATTGACCGCAAGCTGCTGTGCCCTTTCCAGTACTTCGGCGTCACGGACACCATTGACCTCGACAAACTTAAATGGAGCGCCGGAGGCTACGACAAGGGTGAGCTCTCGCGTGTGTACACGATCAGCGGCGCCGCGGCCAATCTGCGCGCAGATCTGGTCGTGCAGTCTCTGCTCAAATATGTCACCGACTTGGACGAAGTGAAGGGGCTCGGCTTCTGCGTCTCCGTCGAGCACGCGGAATTCATGAGCCGGTACTTCAACAGCCGCGGCATACCATCCATCTTCCTGACGGGCAAATCCTCCGACGAGGAGCGGCGAGCCGCCAAGGGAAAGCTGACAGGCGGGGAGATACGTTTCATCTTCGTTGTGGACATCTACAACGAGGGCGTGGATATACCTGAGGTAAATACCGTGCTGTTCCTGCGGCCGACGGAGTCGCTGACCGTGTTTTTGCAGCAGCTGGGACGCGGCCTGCGCCTGGCAGAGGATAAAGAGTGCCTGACCGTGTTGGACTTCATTGGTCAGGCGAACAAGAGATATAACTTTGAAGAAAAGTTCGCCGCCCTGCTGTCAAATACAGAGCGCAGCGTGGCCAGGGAAATTCGCGATGGCTTCGTTTCAGCGCCCAAGGGCTGCTATATACAGCTGGAAAAGCTGGCTGCGAGATACATACTTGAAAACATCCGCGCATCCTACGGCAGCACCGCAGGCCTTGTGGCGAGGGCTTCGGAGTTTACGGATGACAGCGGGCTCAAGCTCACGTTAGCGAACTTTTTAGGCTATTACCACCTGGACGCAAGGGCACTGTACAAGTTCGCATCCTTTTCCCGCATCTGCGCGAGAGCGGGCACAAGGGAGGACTTCAATGAACCGCTGGAAGAGACAATGACAAAGGCTTTTGCCAAGCTGTCGGTCATTGACTCAAGGCACTGGATAGATTTCCTGCTGAAGCTGCTGCCGCAGCTGGACGACACGGACTTCGGCGCGCTGCCGTCCGTGGAGCGGCGGATGCTGCAAATGTTCTACGTCACAGTCTGGGGTGAGACGGCGGAAGATTGGGCGTCGGATAAGGTGCTGGACAGGCTGTATGCCCTCTCGGACAGCCCGGTGATGCTGGGCGAGCTTTTGGAGCTGCTGCGGTACCGGTATGAACAGATAGACTTCATCGACGAGCCGGTGGAGCTGGGCTTTGACTGCCCGCTGGACCTGCACTGCACCTATACGCGCGACCAGATACTGACAGCGCTGGACTTTGCAAAACCCTCAACGGTGCGCGAGGGCGTGAAATGGCTGCCGGAGAAGAAGCTCGATGTGTTCTTCGTTACGCTCAACAAGTCGGACAAGGACTATTCACCCACGACGATGTACAACGACTACTCCATCAGCGAGAGCCTCTTCCACTGGCAAAGCCAGAGCACCACAGCGGCGGATTCCCCGACGGGACAGCGCTATATCCACCACCGCGAGCGCGGCAGCCGCGTGCTGCTGTTCGTGCGTGAATATAAGACCGACCGCCTCACCGGCGGAGCCGAGGCCTATACCTTTCTTGGGTCAGCTAACTATGTCAGGCACGAGGGAAGCCGTCCGATGAACATCATATGGCAGCTTGATCGGCCAATACCGGCCAAGTTCCTGAAGAAGACAAATAAACTGGCTGCGGGGTAAGAAACGTAAACGTACAAGGGGGAGAGCGGAAAATGACTGAGCTGGAGAAAACAAAATACGCCAAGTCCTATGTCGAACAGCTGGCCAATGGCGTGAACCCGCTGACGGGTTCGCCGATACCGGAGGGAGACCTGCTCAACAACGTCAGGATCTCTCGCTGCCTGTTCTATGTGGCCGACATATTGAGACAGGTGATCGAAAAAGGTGGCGTGGGCAAGCCTGAGAAGAAACCCAAAAAGCAGCCGTTTTGTTTGAGCTATGAGGAGCGCCGGAAAGTCGAACTCTCCGACACGCCGATCTCCATCAGCGAGCTGATAAGGAGGATAAACGCTCTTGTAGACAGGGAGAATATGTCCAAGCTGAATTTCCGCTGCATTTCCGACTGGCTGCTTGAGCTGGGGCTGCTGTGCTACGACGTGGACGCACTGGGCAAGAGGTTCAGAAAGCCGACAGCAAAGGGCGCGGAATTCGGCCTGACAACAGTGCGCCGAAGCGGGGAGCGAGGCGACTATACCCAGACGCTCTACAGCCGCAGCGCACAGCAGTTCATCCTCGACAACCTCGACGCCGCCTTGGAGCTGTACAATGGCCGCAAGGGTTAAAAATAAAAATGGAGCCTATACCCAGGCTCCATTTTTATCATGCCGGCCAAGTGATTGCCCGGCTGTATGCGTCTCAAGCCTCCAGGAAATATTTTCTTAATCCTCAGAGGTTCATATCGGATATGAACTGCTTGATATTTGCATACACTTCGCTGTTAAGGTCCGGATAAGCATCCAGTACGCGATTGGTCCACTCAGGGCCGTGGCCGCCGACTGTGGGAATGAAGCGCTCCAGCTCGCCGACGGGGACTATGTAGATGCCGTGGGCGCGCAGCAGCTGGTAAATGCGCCTGTAGGCCCGGGCGGCGTCGCCCGCCGGGATGGCCGCTTCACCTGAGAGCTTGAGGGCTTTCCACTTGGAGACAGTGCTCACAGCATCATTTATTCCTGCAATCTCATCCTTGCTGAGAAACTGCCCGCCGGAGCTGTCGAGGACAGCGCCTATGAGCGCCTTGGCCTGGGCGCGCTCGACCTTTTCCTTCGGGCTGTGCAGGTTTGAGACAACGGCCCTGTAGTCGTCCTTCACCTCATCCCAGCCTATTCCAAAGGCCTGCAATATGCCTCGGAATACGTTCTCATCGTTCAATATATCGATGTCGGGTATCAGTCTCACATCTATGTCCAGCGCCCTCAGAGCTGAGGCTATGCGCGACATGCGCTGCTTGCCTCCGCAATGTATGAAAAGCGTCTCGGAATAGCGGCCGGAGGCCTGCTTCAGATGGCCCTCGATCAGCGAGTACATCCGGCAGTCGGAGTCGCTCTCGCAGAGCACCACGGTTTTGTGGAACAGACTGGACATGATGTTTGAATACTTGAGCAGCGGGTCGTTCCATACGGTGCCGAGCTTTTCGTTGTCCAGGACGGAAAAGGAGTTGCTGTCACCCTCGCGCGTGATGCGGACTATGGTCACGCGCTCCGGGCAAGCTTCAATCAAACCCTTTATGATGTCCTCACTGTGGGTGGAGATGAAGGCCTGCTGGTCGTTGGATAGGGCTTCGCCTATTATCTGCCCCATTATCCTCGCCTGCGGCGGGTGGAGGAAAGACTCGGGCTCGTCTATGAGGTATGTGCGGAAATAGTCGAGCATCAGGTACAACAGGATGCCGGTGAAGCTTTTTATGCCGTCGCCCTGATTTTGCACCTGCCTGTAGCCGCTGAGTACACCGGCATAGGCCTCAAGGTGCTCCTGCGAGTCGGAATAGGCGCCGTTGAGTCTTACGGGTTCTCCGATGCAGAGTGGTATATTGGCGCCATTTAGGATGTTTGGAGTGACTTCGACGTTGAAGGCCTTTTTGAAATTGTCGGATAGCCATTTGCGATGCTCAGACTCAAAGGCGGCGTAATGTATGGGGTGGGTTTTAGGTGCATCCCGAGTGATGTTCTGCGGCGGAGCGCATATGCTCAGCCGGGCGGCAGTGCTGAGCTCCACCATGAACAGGCTGCGCAGAGACCAATAATACGGCGAGGTGGGAAAGTCTCTGACGAGCGAGTCATACAGTGCGATGCGATTTCCAAGCACCTCGTAATAGGTGAATCCACCGTCCTTTCTACCTGTCGAGATGCTGTCCAGCAACCCGACAAGCGACGCGCCGCTTTTAGTGATTTCGACGCCTGAGACAACCAAGCCGTTTTGCCCCTTTTCAGAGAGCGCGTAAATATCTTTGAGCGCCTGGCTCTTGCCCACATTGTTCGGGCCGACAAAGACGACGATGCCGTTTTTTTCCACGTCGAGCGCGGCACCGTTGTTAAATATTATTTTTGAGATAAACCCTCCAGCTTTTTCTTCCATGTACATTCTCCTGACACATCATGATAAAAATATCATATCATAAAAGGCAGGAAATTACCATGGTTTGGGTGCACCTGCAAATGCATGCCATCAACACCTGGCGTGTAGATGCCGATGGCCTCACCGTTGCCATAGCGCAGCTCTAAACGGGCTGTATCAATGTTGAATTCGCAGGATATTAGCTTTCTCATTCGTTCCACTCTCTCCCGGTCTGCAAGCCTGGACTGGGCATACGAGAATCACTTTGAAATTTAATATACTCATTGTCACAAAATATTCTGAATTTCTATTAAATTTTGCGATTGTGTCTATTATGTATAATCATATGTTCGGAAAATTTTAAATAGAGACTATGGGGTTCAAGAGGCCGCTGGTTCAAATCCAGTCACTCGGACCATAAAAAGTCCTGAAATCGCAAGATTTCAGGACTTTTTTGTTTTATTCCACATTGTTCTGAGAGCTTTGTGCCGGCGGCGGTGAGAGGCGTGGGGCTGCCTCTGCTTTTATTATGCGTAGCGGCCGAGGAGGCGGCGGATCTGGGGGAGCTTTTCGGGCTCGCCGCGTCTTGCCATGGGGCCGGTCTCGGAGAGGCAGGTGTAGGGGCGGGGGGAGGACTGGAAGAGCGCGTCGAGCTTCTGCATGTAGCCGCCCTTGAAGAAGGCGCATTTCGCCGGGTCGAAGTGCCGGTAGCTGCCCGTGAACGCCAGTGCTATGGCGCGGCAGCCGCCCATGCAGCACCTCCAGTACTGGCAGCCGCGGCAGATCTCGTTCGCCTCGAATATCTCCGACACCGGCATGGTCACCGTGTCGAGATATTCCCCGCGCTCGAGCAGCTCGTGCAGGGCCGTGGTCTTCACGTTGCCCAGGCTGACGCCCCGGTTTGCAAGCGTGCCCGACATCTGGTTGCAGGGGTAGACCTCCCCGGTGTACGACACCGCGACCGTGCCCCTCGCGCCCTTGCAGGCCGGTATGCTGTCCTTGTACCGGCCGCAGCCCGACTGCACGGGATGGAAGGCGTAGTCCCCGAAGCGCGGACGGTAACGCACGAACTGCCACACGTCCACGCTGATCTGAAAGCCGCCCGCAAGGCAGCGGCCGATGAGCTTGGTCATCTCGTCGTAGTACTCGAATATGCCCAGGGTCGCGTCGCCGCCGTTGGCCCGCCAGCGGGGCGTCTCCGTCGTGCGGATGAGGCGTATCTCCTCCACGCCCAGGCCGTCCAGCATGGCGATGGTGTCGTACATCACGTCCAGATTGCCCCGGTGCACGTTGGTCTGGCTGCGGACGCGAAAGCCCTTTTCCTTCGCCAGCTTTATCGCGCGCAGGGCCTTCTCCTCCGCGTGCGGCACGCCCCTGAGCCAGTCGTGGTGGCCGATGCCGTCGAAGCTGAGCTTGATCTCCGTGTCCATATCCAGGGCCCTCAGCTCGTCGAGGAAGTCCGCCGTGAGGAAGCTGCCGTTCGTGTTGAGCTCGACGAGGTACATCCCGCGCCTGGCGATCTCGCGCACGATGTCCCGGAACCTCGGGTGCAGCATCGGCTCGCCGCCGGTGAGCGTCACGCTCTGGATGCCGCAGCGTTCACACTCGTCCAGGAACGAGACGCACTCCTCCCAGCTGAACTCGCCCAGCATGGGGGCGTTGTCCGCCGCCATGAAGCAGTGCCGGCAGTTGAAGTTGCACTTTCCGGTGATGGCCCAGTTCACGCAGGGGAAATAGCGGTTGCCGAAGCTGCGCGGCCTGGACCACTCGCTCCAGGTCTCGCCCGGGCGCGCCTCGCGCACCACTCCGGCGCGCTCGAGCAGCCGTAGGGGCTCGGTCTGCTCCAGCTCCTGGACGCCGTCGCACCTCTTGAGCAGCTCGAACTGCTCGCGGCTGAGCTTCTGCGCGTACTGTTCCCCGCGCACATAGCAGGCGCAGGGCACCAGCTTCCACGAGCGCAGGGCCACATTGTTGCTGATTATATAGCGCATTTGCGATGATCTCCTGCGTTTGCGGCTATGCGCAGACCATGTCTGCTGCGGTTCTGCCCGGGCCTCATATGTCGCAGAGCAGCTTGTCGCCCCAATCGTCCTTGTTCTCTGATACCGGATCGACCGCGCTCATGATGGCAAATCCTATGCAGAATGCGACGGTCAAAGAATATATCGCCTCTGTTGAGTTGCAGCCGCCGGCGACGGAGTTGAGCTCGTCGTCGGCGAGCTCGCCCTCGCCCTTCCGCAGGGACTTGAGGAAGTCGACGACCTCGGCCTCGGCGGCCTCGCAGCCCTGGGCCTTGAGGAAGTCGCCGAGCTTCTGCGCCTTGACGGCCTCGGCGAAGGCGGCCTTGAGCTCGTCGCTCGCTATGATCCTTTTGTACAGTGCTTCGATGGTCATGAGTATCGCTCCTTCTTGTCTGTCTGTATACCATTATCTCCTGCCTGACGGCGCGGATGACAGCGGTCTCGTTGTGTGCCCCTGCGGCCGGCGGTCAGAAGAGCACCGGCGTGAGGAGGTCGGGCCGGGCGTATCTGAGCAGCTCGAAGCCTATGCCGGCGGCGCCGAAGAAGAGGTCGGGGCAGAGGACTTTCCTGAAGTTCTCCGGCATATAGCGGTAGCCCCCGCTCCCGTCATTCCTAGCCTTCATGAAGGCCAGCAGCCTGCCGGCCTGCTCCCGGCACCCGGGCAAGGTCAGCAGGAACTCGACCGCCGAGCTGTTGCCGCAGCAGAGGTGGTCGCGTCTGAGCGGCCCGGTGGTCAGGCAGCTGTGCCGGGCGCGGGCCAGGTCCTCCTCGAGCCCGAGCAGAGCCCGTGCATGGCGGACGACGCCACGGGCGAAGCCCTCAGGTCCGGCCAGGTGCCGAGCCTCTCGGAGTATATCCCGTGCTCGAACTCCAGCGCGGCCGCGGCGGCCTCCATGCAGCGCGCGTCGCCCAGCAGCTTCCCGGCCCAGGAGAGCGCCGCGGCTATGCCGGCCATGCCGTGCCCCGCGCCGCTTATCGGCCGCTTTTTGCCCAGGGTGTCCCAGAGCAGCAGGCCCCGGTATTCCAGCGTCTGCGCCCGGAGCAGGCGCTCCGCGGCCCTGCGCATGTGCACGAGCGCCGCCTCGGCGCCGGTGTGCTCATACGCCGGGCACAGTGCCAGCAGCAGTCCCGCCGCGCCGGAGTAGACGTCCAGGCGCTGCGCGTCCTCTATTTCCGCCTTATCCAGCAGCGCGAGCAGCCGCTGCGTGAGAGCGCCGGCCCTGCCGGTGCCGAGGCAGCGCTCCATGATGTCCAGCGCCCTGAGCGTCCCGCCGAAGCCGTCCGAGATGCCGAGGGGCAGGGCCGCCTCGGGTATGCAGACCGCGCTCTCGAGCTGCTCCGCCGCGGCCTCGAGCTGCTCCAAGCAGATGCCCGCCAGCTCCGCGGCCCGGGCCGCCCGCGCCCCGCCGGAGGCGCACAGCGCCGCAAAGAAGGCGCCCATGCCGGAGGTGCCCTGCATGAAGATCGGCCTCGCGGCGACGAGGCTCATGTTCCGCTCCGAGACCGTCAGCCAGGAGGGCTTCCCGGACGGGCCGGTCAGCAGCAGGCCGTCTATACGGTCGAAGAGCTCCGCGGCCTCGGCCAGGGCGGCCTCGCGCTCCAGCGGCGCGAAGTCCGCGAGCTCCGTGCGCACCTCCTGACCGGGCTCGGCCGGTATCAGCGCCCGGCTCAGGCTCTGGCTCAGCAGGCCCAGCTCAAAGCGCTTTTCCGTCTCGGACAGCCTGCCGATGCGCTCCCGGGCGTTCTCCACCGGGCTGAGGCTGAAGAAGTCCTCCACGAGCACGCGGTCACCGCCCAGGAGCGCGTGTGAGCCGCCCTTGCAGCAGAAGTAGGGGATGTCCCCCTCCAGCAGGCACTCCGCCTCCCAGCCGGCTATGGGCAGCATGTGCTCCGCGCCGTGCTCGCGGAAGAAGTCGCCCAGACGGCGCACGGCGCCGCTGCGGCTCTCCTCCGAGCTCAGCGCCCGGGGGCTGTGCAGCCGGGACAGCAGCTTTGCGTAGCTGCTCGTGTCCCTCAGCAGCCTCCTGACCGTGACGCCGGAGAAGCCCTCCAGACTGCGCAGCAGCTCATCGCGCCGCGCCAGGCACCTGTCGTAGCCCTCCGAAAAGCCGGAGAGGAACTCGGCCTCGAAGCCCAGGACCGAGCGCCTTTTCCCGCCGAGCATGGGCTCGCAGCCCGACGAGCCCGAGTCGTCCAGCAGCACGCTCAGCTCCCGGCCCGCGAGCCTCGAGGGCAGCAGGCTGCTCGGTATGAGCGAGCGGTTGGCGTCGCGGAGGAAGCTCTCGCTCTCCGACATAAGCTCAGGGAACATGCGTTTGTCGCTGAACACCCTCGGCACGGGGGAGAGCGCCGTCTCCACGTCCACGAGCACCGGGAGGCCGCCGCTGCATATCCAGTTCGAGGAGTGCAGGTCGCTGCCGCCCAGGGCCTGCATCAGCGCGCAGGCGCTGCCGAAGCGCCGGTAAAAGCGCCCGACCTCGGCGGCGGAGGAGACCTCGCCGGGCTCTATGTATTCGCACCAGCCGTAGCCCTCGCGCACGAGGCACTTCGGTATGCCCAGGCAGTCCGGCATGACGCGCCCGACCAGCTCGCGGAGCTCCCGGTCTATGCCGCAGTCGCGCGGCTTGTAAACGAAGCGGCCACGCTGCGTCTCTATCACGCTGGTGGACCGGCCGTGGAGGTGCAAGTCCCCGGCGCCGGTGCTTATCCTCGTGACGAGACCGAAGTCCTCAGTGCCGAGGAGGCTGCGGCTGATGTCGCCGCGGTCCCGGCCGAGCCTCGCAAAGAGCTCGCGGCCCGCCCGGACGCGGCCGCGCGCTGCTCGAGCGTCGCCAGTTTGGGGTCCAGGGCGAGGAGCGGCTCGGCCTCGGCCATGTATGCGTTCTTCGCCGCCTCGAACACGTCGGAGCACAGCTCCATGAGCCGGCCCAGCAGCCCGACGAGGTAGCGCCGCGCGGCCCCCGGCGTGAGCAGTCCGCCCTCGCCGAGCTCGCCGTGCAGCGCCTCGCCCGCCCGCTGAGCCCAGCTGAGCAGGAACAGCACCTCTCTGCCGTCGGGCGGAGGATCCAGTTGTCGTCTTTCCAGTATGGCCATTTCGTCACCACCTCAGGCCATGCGCGGGATAGGGGCTCACTTAGCGGGCTCGTCCAGCCTCTGCCTCGCCACCAGCTCCGCAAAGGCCCCGCCTGCCGCGAGCAGCTCGTCATACGTCCCGTCCTCGACTATCCGGCCCTGGTCGAGCACTATGATGCGGTCGCACTGCCGTATCGTGGAGAGCCGGTGGGCTATGACTATCCTCGTGCACTTGAGGCTGTCGAGCGAGTCCGAGACCGTCTTCTGCGTCAGGCTGTCCAGCGCGCTGGTGGCCTCGTCGAGCATCAGTATCCGCGGCCTGGGCGCTATGGCCCGCGCTATCATCAGCCGCTGCCTCTGCCCGCCGGAGATGCCGCCGGAGCCCTCGGAGATGAGCGTGTGCATGCCCATCGGCATGCGCCGGATGTCGTCAGCGATGCCCGCGAGCTCCGCGGCCTCCCAGGCGTCGGCGACGCTCAGCCAGGGCGCGGAGATGACGATGTTGGAGTAGATGTCGCCCTGGAACAGCTTGCCGTTTTGCATGACCACGCCTATTTTGCGCCGGAGCGACTTGAGGTCTATGGTCTCGAGGTCGCGCCCGTCGTAATACACCGCGCCCTTCTGCGGCCGCTCAAAGCCGAGCAGCAGCCGCATGAGCGTGGACTTGCCGCAGCCGGTCCTGCCGACGATGGCCACGTACTGCCCCGGCCTTATCTTTAGGCTCAGGTCGTCGAGCACCCAGGGCAGGTTCTCGCCGTATCGGAAGGACACGTTGTTGAGCTCCACCGCGCCGGACACGCGCGTTATGACCTGCTTGCCCTCGGCTATCTCCGGCACGGCCTCGAGTATGGGCTTTATCATGTCCAGCACCGGCTTTATCTGCGCCGCGGTGAGCGCGATGCCCGAGAGCGACATGAACGCGCCCGTCACCATGCCGTAGGCCGTGTTGAAGGAGTAGTAGTCCGCGATGCTGACGCTGTTTTTCACCGCGAGGTAGTACATGGCTATCGTGCCCGCGAGGCTGATGGCCGTGCTTATGACGGAGTTCACCTTCAAAAACAGCGGCGGGTTGTAGCTCAGCTCCGCCGACTTTGCGTAGAGCCTGCCCCAGTGGGCGAAGGCGCGCTTTTCGGCGCCGGCGAGCTTGATCTTCTGCACGCCGGAGATGAGCGCGTAGCTCACGCCGCTCTCCTTGACCGCGGCCTCCAGCTGCCGCCGGGTGACCCGGGCCTGCACCAGCGTGGTCACGAGCGAGAGCAGCAGCGTGGCGAGTATGACCAGCAGCGCCGGGACCACCAGCGCCGGAGCGTAGATGAATATCTGCGAGATATACGCCAGGGAGAACACCGAGGTCAGCCCCGTGGAGAGCACCGCCGAGACCAGCAGGCTGCATATGTCGTTTATGTACTGCGTCCTCTGGTAGAGCTCGCCGGAGCTGTATTCCTTGAAGAAGCTCGCGGGCAGCGAGAGCACGCGCATGATGGCCGCGGCCTGCACCGAGATCTCGAGCTTGGTGCTTATCCTGGACATGAGCAGCGCCTTGACGGAGTTCATCAGCGCCGTGCTTATGGCCACGCAGATGAGAAAGGCCAGCATCGCCACGACCAGCCGCTCGCTGCCGGAGGCCACGATGTCGGAGAACACCAGGTCGTTGAGCTTCGGCCCCAGCAGCCCCAGCAGCGTCACCGCCAGCGTGGCGAGGCCTATCAGCACCAGGTCCGCCGTCTGCAGGCACTCGGCCATATAGCGCAGCAGGCCGGGGATGCCCATCTTCCCGAGGGGGAAGGGCTTGTAAAAGCAGATGGCGTCCTCTTCAAACAGCGCCTCGTTTTTGGGGCCGACCTTTTCATATCTGCCGCTCCGCCGGTCGAAGAAGCGGTAGCCCGAAAGCCCGGTGGGGATGAGCGCGACTATCGCGCCGTCGTCCCGCCTCACGCCGAGCATGGCGCCTATGGCGTCCTTGTACCAGCCCTTTTCCAGGCGCACCGTGCGGCGCATGACGCCGTAGGGGCGCATGAGATATTCGAGCTGTTCGTTTATGTCCGTGATGTTCCCGGGCGCCTCGCGGAGCTTTATGTGGTAAAACCTCAGGACGTCGCCTATGGCGTCGCTCGCCGCGCGGCGGTCGCCGCGGAGCGCGTCGGAAAACCTGCGGCCCGCGACCGCGCCGGCGATGTCGGCAAAGCTGTCGGCAAAGACCTCGTCGTCGCTGAGCTTGCGCTGCCTTATCTGCTCGTCAAACCAGCCCATCTCATCACCCCTATTCGTTGGAAATAAGCCTGGTGTAGGCCCCGCCCAGCGCGTAGAGCTCCTCGTGCGTGCCGCGCTCCGTGACCTTGCCGTGGTCGAGGACGATTATCTCGTCGCAGTCCCGGATGGTGGAGAGCCTGTGCGCCACGACGATGCAGGTGATGCCCCTCTCGTTGATGGAGCGCACGACCTCGTACTCCGTCCTTGCGTCGAGCGCGCTGGTGGCCTCGTCCAGGATGATGATGGTCGGGTCCTGCGCCAGCACGCGCGCTATCTCCAGGCGCTGCCTCTGGCCGCCGGAGAGGTCCTTGCCGCCCTCCGCGAGCCTGCAGTTGTAGCCGCCCTCGCGCTGCATGATGTCCTCGTGCAGGCTCGCGTCCCGCGCGGCCAGGATCATCTCGAAGTCCTCTATGGAGCTGTCCCACATCTTTATGTTGTTGGCGATGGTGTCCTCAAAGAGAATGATATCTTGATCCACAACGGCCAGGGAACCTGTAAAGACGCTGCGGTCTATCTCGTTTATCGGCTTGCCGTCGAAGAGTATCTCGCCGCTCCAGGGCTGGTAGAGGCCCGCGATGAGCTTGGCTATCGTGCTCTTGCCGCAGCCGGAGGCGCCGACAAGGGCCACGCGGCTGCCCGGCCTGAGCGTCAGGTCGAAGTCCTCGATGAGCGGCTCCGCGAGCCTGGAGTAGCCGAAGGTCACGCCGCGCATCACCACGCTGCCGGAGAGCTTGTCGTACTCCACGTCGTCGCGCAGCTGCGTCTCGGGCCCGTACACCGCGTCCTCGGGATACTGCATGACGTCCTCGACGCGCTCCATGTCCGTGCGCATCTCCTGTATGGTCTGGCCCGCCGAGACCAGCGTCATCGCGGGCTCGCCGAACTCGGTCAGAAAGCCCTGAAAGGCCAGGATCATGCCCGCCGTGAACTCCCCGTTGATGGTCAGCCAGACGCCGGCCATCATGACCGCGCTGTTGGTGACGGACGAGACCAGCGAGGGCAGCGCGCCGAGGTACTGGCTGAGCTTTTCATAGCGCACCTTCTGCGTGTTCACGCTGGCCTGATAGCCGGCCCACCGCTCGAAAAAGCCGTTTTCCGCGTCGCTGGACTTGATGGTCTCTATCATCTCTATGCCTGCCACGGTGGCGCCCGCGAGCTTGCCCTCGTCGCGCTGCTGCACCCTGGTGATGTTGACGCGCTTTTTGGCTATCAGCCGCGAGAGGCTGAGATTGATGACGATGGACGCCACGCCCATGAGCGTGAGCAGTACGCTGTAACGGAACATCACGATGAGATAGAACAGCATCAGCGCCGCGTCTATGGCGAGTGGGGCGAGGACCTTGACCATGCTGCCGGCAATGGCGGCGTTGGCGTTCTGCCTCTGCTGGATGTCGCCCGCCATGCGCTGGGAGAAAAAGGCCATGGGCAGATGCAGCACCTTCCACATGAAGGAGGTGCTGCCCACTATGGCCAGCTTGCCGTTTATCCTCAGGGAGTATACGGCCCTTATCCACTCGACCGCCAGCCTCACCGCGCCGAAGAGCACCAGCGCCAGGGTGAAGCCGCCCAGCCAGCCGACGTTCTCCCCGGTCAGCAGCCGGTCGAGGAAGATGTGCGAGAACACGCTGTATATTATCCCGATGAGCGAGGTGATGAAGGTGGTCAGCAGCATGAACGCCACGGCCGCGCCCGCGCCGTCCAGGCGCTTTCTGGCAAAGGCGAACACCGACTTCGGCTTGCCGCCCGGCTGGAAGTCCGCGCCCGGCTCGAACAGCAGGCATATGCCGGTGAAGGACTGGTCGAAGGTCTCCATCGACACGGCATAGCTGCCCTTCGCCGGGTCGTTGAGCAGGGCCTTGTCGCCCTTGAAGCCGTCGAGCACCACGAAGTGGTTGAAGTTCCAGTGTATTATGCAGGGGAAGCTGCCCTGGCGGCGCAGCGTGTCGGGCTCGTAGCGGCAGCCCTTGGCGATCAGGCGGTAGCTCCGGGCGGCCCTGACCATGTTCCGGGCGTTCGAACCGTCCCGGGAGACGCCGCAGTCAGCGCGCACCTGCTCCAGGGGCACCCACTTGCCGTAATATGCCAGCACCATGGCGAGGCAGGCGGCGCCGCACTCCAGCGCCTCCATCTGCATGATGACGGGGACCCTGACGCAGCCCGCCTGCACGGGCCGCTTCACTTTTCTTGCAGTCTGTCCCATGCGCCGCCTCAGTTCCACAGGAAGGACAGCGGGGCTATGCTGTCCACGACGATCTCGGCCTCGTACACCCCGTCGCCCACGGAGCCGCTCAGCTCCGAGACGTAGACATACTGCCCGGCGTCGAAGCCCGCCTCCGGGGCGTCGGCGCCGAGCTGCACCGCCTCGGAGGACACGCTCACGAGGCTCAGCTCCTCCCCGCCGACGCGGACCGGCATTCCGGCCCCGACCTCGGCGCCGTAGGCCGTGTCATAGCAGCAGACGGCCGCGCCGTCCCGGCTTATGACCACAGCGGGGACGGTGGTCTCCGGCCTTCCCAGTATGCCCCAGACAAAGGCTCCGGCGAGCAGGATCAGCACCGCCGCCAGCACCGCCCAGACCCCGGGCGACGAGACCTTGACATAGTCGTTGAGCTGCTCCGGCGAGGAGACTCTCTCAATGCTTTTTTCCTGAAGAGGTCGCTGCTCATATCTCATCCTCCCAATGCCGACGGAGTGTTGGAAAAACGAACAATTATTACTTAATATAAACATCTGCACCCCTTTCAATCAAGTATTATTCCGCTCGCAGGCGATTCCGAAGGCCGCCCGCGCCGGGCCCGGAGAGCGCAGAGAGCCGGAGCGGCGCAGCATGTGCTGCGCCGCTCCGGCTCAAAGTATTGCATGCTCATCCCTGCGCGAGCAGTTCCCGGCAGGCGTTCAGGGCGTTGAAGAGGCGGGGTATGCCCATGTATCCGCTCGCGTGGACCAGGGCGCAGACTACCTCCTCCGGGGTGTTCCCGACCTTGAGCGCGCCGCAGACATGGCTCCGGACCTGCACCTCGGCCCCGCCCATCGCGGCCAGGAGCACCACGGTGAGCAGCTCGCGCGTCTTGCCGTCCAGGCCGGTGCGGGTGGAGAAGTCCCCGAAGCACAGCTCGGTCAGAAAGCGCGGGACGGCCCCGGCAAAGCCGCCGGGCAGATAGCCGTAGCGCTCCTTTATCTCCGTGCCGTATATGGGCGCTTGCAGCTCCAGGCCGCGCTCATAGCGCTCGCCGGGGGAGGCGAGCGTGCCCTGCTCCGGCAGGGGCAGGTCGATGCCGCGCGCGGTGAAGGCCTCGTTCATGGCGGATATGGCGTTGAGCGTCAGCGGAAAGCCGATGAAGGGCGCACTGATACACCGCCTCGCGTATCTCCACGGGCGTGCAGCCCGCGTTCAACCCGGCCTCCACGTGCGCCTTGAGCTGCGGCAGGGCGCCCAGCGCCGTCAGCGCGGTGATCGTCACCAGCTCGCGCAGCCTCAGGTCCAGGCTGCCCGCCCGGCACACGTCGCCGAAGATGTAGCCCTGGAGTATGCGCATGAACTCCGGGTCCGTGCCCTCGTTCCCCGCGGCCGGGATGTGGAAAAGCTGCTGCACCACGCGCTCGGTCCGCTCTTCTCTGTCCATTTTTAGCCCCTCTTTCACTGTGATGACCATATTATAGGCTCAGCCGGGGCGCGCTGTCCAATACCTCTGCCTTATGCCCTGCCATTCGCGCGGCGCATGGCAGGGCGTCACGCGGGCAGCCAGGAGACCGCATAGTGCAGCTCCTCCGGGAGCGCGATGCCGTCCTGCGGCAGTACGGCGAAGCGGCCGGGGAGGCCCAGCTCCAGGGCGGTCTGGTGGAAGTGCGAGAGGCCTATGCCGAGGTCCACGTGCTTGATGACGGCCTCGCCCTTCGCCGCGCCGGGCTTGTACGCGGTGTAGAAGTGGAAGGCACCCCCGGCCAGCCTCACGCGCCAGGGCTGACCGTTGCGCGCGGACGGGGCCAGGCGCAGCATCTCCAGCGGCAGGGCGTAGTCCCCGGCGGCGTCCCGGGTGAGCGGGGCCCGGAGGTCCCCGGCGAAGAAGAGCTCCGACCAGTCCCGGCGCGCGGCGGACTTCATGGCCGAGCGCATGAGAGCTTCGGCCGCCCGGGGCCTCGCGGCCGGATAGCCCACGGGCGAGACGGCGGGGAAGAGCTCGTCGGCCCGGATGCCCATGGCGGAGGCGAAGCGCGGCCTGTCGAAGGTCGCCGCCAGCCAGACCGTGCCGAGGCCCATGTCCGCGGCGCAGAGGACGAGGCACTCAAACTGATATCCGGCGGCGAGGGGCGCGAGTTCCGTGTCCGGGACGGAGACCCCGAGGAAGGTGCCCGCGCCCTTGATGATGCCGTAGGTGCCGAGCTTCTCCCCGCCCGCGGCCACGCTGCGGTCCGCGATGTGCAGCCTCACCTCCACGCCGAAGGGGTTGCCGACAGCGCCCATGTATCCGACGAGCTTCGCCCGGTCCTCCGGTGAGAGCGGGCGCTCCTCATAGGTCCTGACGCTGCGGCGCTTTCTTATCGTCTCCGCGACGGGTATGGGCAGTTTTTCCACCATGACGCTTCCTCCTTTATTCTGACAGGCGACGGACCCCGATGCCCTCCGGCGGGCGAAATGAAAAGCCCCCGTCTCTGCGGCGGGGGGCTTTTCGCGTCTGCGGGGCGTCAGTCGATGTGGATGAGCTCCGCGCAGAGGTCCTGGGCGGAGACGTTGGGGTTGTGGTAGCGCTCGCGCTTTTCGGTGACCTTGCCGACGTTCAGCGCCTCGGCGGGGCAGTACTGGATGCAGCTCAGACAGCCGATGCAGTCGCCGCCGAAGACGGGACGGCCGCCCTCGAGGCGTATGTTGTGCCGGGGACACACCGAGACGCAGGTGCCGCAGCCGATGCACTTGTCGTTTACGGTGTACTGCGCGGCCTTCTTTCCCACGACCTTGGAGAAGCCGGCGCTCTCAAGGATGCAGGCCGCGCGCCGGGGCGGGCGCTTTGCGCTGTGCTTCATGGCCCTGATGTCGGCGGCGAAGGCCCGGGCCTTCTCCTCGCTGCGCTTTTGCGCGGCGGCGACGGAGAGCGGCGGGTTCATGAGCCCGTGGGGCATCAGCCAGATGCAGGTGCACTGGTGGGACATGCCGGCCCAGTAGTCCAGCTCGCGTATCCGGTCGAGCTTGTACAGGCCGCAGCCCATGTAGCCGGCGTACTGCACTATGCCGAAGGTATAGGCGTCCGGGCTGATGAGGATGGTCTTGGCATACTCCTCCACCTTCCCGGGCAGGCCGCCGCCGTAGCAGGGGAAGATGAAGCCCACGCGCTTCGCCTCCCGGGCGTCCGTCTTGACCGGGGCGCTGCGCATCATGACGATGTCCGTGTCGCCCAGCTCCCTGGCGATGTTCTTCGCCATGTCCAGGCAGTTGCCGCCGCCGGAATAGCAGTAGATGATGCTTTCCGCCATTTTTGTCAGCTCCTTTCACTTTTCAGCAGTGAAGTGGTCACAACGATTATATTATAGCGGTCCGGCGCCTGCAAGGGGCAGGGCCGCAGGTTTTGCCAGAAAGCTACGCCTTGGCGCGCTCTTTGGCGAGGGCCGTGGACTCCTTGCCGCTCAGGTGTTCTATGCGCAGCTCGAGCACGCAGAGGGCGCCCCACTCGCGGTCTATGGCGGCGGCGCGGTTCGCCTCGCTGTCGTCCGGGGCGTACTTGAGGGCCAGGCGCTCTATGGCGCGGCGCTTGGCCGCCTCGTCCGTGACCTCGCGCACCTCGCCGAAGGCGATGACGCTGCGGTAGTTGGTCGAGTAGTCCTCCGGCACTACGTCGCTGCGGTCTATGACGCAGAAGGACGCGCGCGGGCAGGCCATGACGGCGTCGTACTTGTGCCCGGTGCGGGCGCAGTGGAAATATACCGCGCCGCCATCATAGACGTAATTGAGCGGCACGGCGTAGGGATAGCCCCCGTCGCCGAGCACGGCCAGCACGCCGTGGCTCCCGCGCTCGAGTATGGCGAGGCTCTCCGCCTCGGACAGGGCCTGACGGCCCCGGCGCAGTTCTCTGAACATATTACCCCTCCTCAGATCTCAGGCAGCGGCACGTCCACGCCCAGCAGGACGCGGCCGAAGCTGCATATGGGCGCGCCGTCGGCGGCGGGCAGGCGTATATCCAGCGCGCTCCGGCGGCGGTTGACGGCGAAGAGATAGACGTTCCCGGCCCAGTCCTCGCAGTACTGCCGCAGCACCATGTCGCCGCCGGCGAAGAAGAGGCCGACGTCCCCGTCGCGTATCTCCGCGCCGCGCTTTATGAGCGCCGTGCCCCCGCGCTCTATGTAGGGCTCCAGCTCGTCGCCCTCCACGCGCAGGGCAAAGTCCGCCTCCGAGCCCTCGGGCACGGAGTATTCCTCCCACAGCTTTTTCACAGGCATCACCCGGATAAGCGTATCACCCCCGCGCCCGGCTGTCAACGCCGCGTTGCCAAAGAGCCGCGGGAGGTGTACAATGGGCTCAGACAAAACTTCAACACGGAGGTGCAAGTATGAACGAAGCCATGAAGAATCTCCTGACCCGCCGCAGCGTCAGGAAGTATAAGCCGGAGCAGATAACGGACGAGGAGCTCCGCGCCGTGCTCGAGGCCGGGACCTATGCGCCCACGGCCCGCGGCACGCAGTCGCCGCTCATCGTGGCCGTGCAGAACGCGGAGGACATCGCGCTCATGAGCCGCCTGAACGCCGCCGTCTGGGGGCGCGCGGACTTCGACCCCTTCTTCGGTGCGCCGACGGTCGTCGTCGTCTTCGCCCAGGCGGGGAACGTGAACGGCGTGCAGGACGCCTCGCTGGTCATGGGGAACCTGCTCAACGCGGCGCACGCCCTCGGCCTCGGCTCCTGCTGGATAAACCGCGCGCGGGAGGTCTTCGAGATGCCGGAGGGCAAGGCCCTGCTGAAGAAGTGGGGCGTCGAGGGCGACTGGGTCGGCGTCGGCAACTGCATCCTCGGCTACGCCGACGGCCCGGAGCCGAAGCCCGCGCCCAGGAGGCCGGACTATTACAGGATAATCAAGTGAAAAAAGCCGCCGGACGCATTAGCGCCCGGCGGTTTTTTAGTTGTCGAGCTCCGCGCCGTCCTCGCCGAAGCTCAGGGAGAACGCGCTCTGCCCCAGCTGAAAGTCGCTGCCGGAGTTGGGCACGATGAGGCCGGAGCCGAGGAACACGCCGCTCTGAGTTTCCAGCGAGGTGCTTGCCGGATACATGAGCGCGCGGGTCTGGTGCTGGTAGTTGAGCCACGAGCTGAGGTGGACATAGTCGTCCGAGGAGCCGATGAGGCCATAGCACAGATAGCCCCGCGCCTCCTCGGCGCCGCGCGGGAAGGAGAAGCCGAAGCCGCCGGTGTACTGGTAGTCCAGGCACTGCACATGCTCGGCGGGCGGCGCGGTGTATGTCACGCCGTCCTCGGAATAGAGCAGCCGGCCGTGGGCGGGGTTTTTGCGGTCGAGCATCCAGCTGCTCGTCGCCCAGAGCTCGGCGCTGTCCGTGCCGGGCAGCCGGGCGCCCTCCTGCCACTCGAAGTGGTGGAAAATGAGCCAGTAGTCCTCCCAGCCGTCGAACTCAGGCAGCAGCACGGCGACGCCGGTGGTCAGCAGCTCGGAGCCGTCCCGGAAGCTGAGCGTGTCCGTGCCCGAGAGCACCTGCGCCGCGCCCTCGCAGAGAAGGACGTCGCCGTCCGCGAGGTCCGCGAGCACGTTTTCGGGGAAGCCGAGCGCCAGCAGCTCCTCCGCGGCACCGGCGGCCTCCCCGCCGCGCTCGGGCTGCGGCTGCCAGTTCATGTCGTAACGGCTGAAGAAGGCCAGCCCCAGGGCCACGGCCGCCGCCGCGGCGAGCGCCAGCAGCGCGCCCAGCCGCCGGTCCGTGAGCCGCACCGGCGCGGCCTCCACGGCGTAGCCCGCCTCGTCGAGCTGCTTCGAGAGCTTCACCAGCGAGACGAGGATGACGATGAACGCCGCGAGCATGAGCAGCCCCACGATGCTGCCAGCCGCGGTGAGCAGCCCCAGCGCGTAGAGCAGGATGTACCAGACCATGAGCCAGCCCGCCGCCGGGGCACGCAGCTCCAGCCCCGCGGCCGCCTGCGCGTCCATGATGCCCATATAGAGCTCCAGCGTCACGCCGAGCACGAACACGGCGGAGAGCACGGTGAGCACGAGGTCCGCGGCCTCCGAGTGTATCACCGTGCCGCCGAGGAAGAGCGCGGCGAGCTGCAGCGCGCAGCGGAGCATAGAGGCGTAATAGGCGAGGCGGAAGTGCCGGTTCGCCCTCAGCGTGCGGAAGCCGAGCAGCATCAGCGCGGCGCCTATGCTGGGCAGGATGTAGTTCAAAAGTAGAAGATCCAGGCTTATGCTCGTGAGCGCAAAGCCCCAGAGCACCTGGTCCATGGCGTGCCGCCAGGGGCTGACGGCGCGCACCACGTCCTCGGGCGGGGCGGAGCCGACGGCCTCGCCGAGCAGTTCGTCCAGCCGCCTGTCATCCATTCCGCTCACCTCCCAGCGCGGCGCCGAGGCGCTTTTTGATGCGGTAGAGCCGCCCCTCCACGGCCCGCGCCGTCAGGCCGAGCTCCGAGGCCATCTGCGCCGTGGACTGGCGGTAGTAGTACTTGCGGTATATGAGCGCCCGGTCGCCGGGCGGGAGGGCGTCTATGGCGCGGCGCAGCTCGTCTATCTCCTCGGCGGCGATGACGGCCTCCTCCGGCCCCGGCTGGGTGGAGACGCCGTCCGGCAGGCCCGCTGTGTGCACGCGCTCGGCCCGGGCGCGGTTGAGCGCCGCGTTGCGCGCCGCGGCGGTTATGTAGGCCCGCCAGGAGCCGCGCTCCGGGTCGTAGCCGCCGATGCCGTCCCAGATGCGCATGAGCACCTCGGCCAGGCAGTCCTCGCGGTCGCGCTCGTCGGGCAGGATGGGCGCTATGACATAGCGTATGAGCGCGCCGAAGCGGCGCAGCAGCTCCTCCGCCCCGCGCTCGTCCCGGGCCCTTATGAGTTCTATCATCTCGCGCTCGCCCATGCCGCACCCCCTCTCACCCTATAATACACGATAAACGCGGAAAACCCACGGAAATCTTTGAAGATTTCCGTGGGGAGGGGGAAGAGGCGCCCCCACTCAACGTATCGGCGCACACGTACAAAGCCACAGACAAGGCAGCACCTCATTTGCGCGGTTACGTGTGCGCCGTTTCCCCGGGCAAAAGCTGCCGCACCCTACTGCCCGTTCCACCCCATTTCTTTGCTCTTGCGCAAAGAAACGGGGTGGAGCCCCAAAGAAACGCGCTT
>ENA-OZIL01000148-OZIL01000148.1-human-gut-metagenome-genome-assembly--contig:-NODE-148-length-36675-cov-8.607591_pt1 | contig 36675 bp, 24 predicted proteins | sample MGYA00244057_ERZ653706 | MGnify/ENA primary metagenome ERZ653706 (study PRJEB26926, sample SAMN06165266) | human gut metagenome | biome: ENVO:00009003; feature: ENVO:2100002; material: ENVO:00002003...
GCCGCCGGTGGCGGAAAAAGGGAGCAAAGCGCTGTCTGAAATAACGAGCAAAAGGGCGTTACTGTTTGGGTACAAAATTAAATACTCATACAGACTAAAGTCAATCTCGAAAGAGATTGGCTTTTTTTATTTGGCAAAAAGCGATTGAGCAGGCAACGATTGAAATTTAAAAGTAAAGATGGGAATTAGTATGGGACAGTGTATTTATCTGCCAAAAGAACTTATGACAAACGAATACAACGGCTACTCTGCCGAAACGAAATTGCTCTTTGGAATGATTTTGAGCAACTCTGTTACTGCATCGGCTGTAATGAATGTAGCAGATTTAATCAATCAGCTTGGAAAAGCTGAAATCAACGCACTTCAGGGCGAGCTGAAAAAGGCTAACGAAAAGGAGCGTGTGCATAATGTTTGATTTTTTCTATGGCAGCGACAGCGAACAGTATCAGTTTTATAGAGTACCTCAAGTGCTTTTTACCGATGACAGGTTTAAGAGCATTTCCTGTGAAGCAAAATTACTCTATGGATTTTTGCTCGATAGGACTTCCCTATCTAAAAAAAGCAAATGGGTTGATGCTGATGGTAAAACCTATGTTTTCTACAAGCAGGAAAATGCACAGGAAAGTCTGAACATTGGCAAAGACAAAGCTGTTAAGATTTTCGTTGAGCTTGAAAACATAGGCTTGATAATCCGTAAAAAGCAAGGTCAGGGAAAGCCTACAAAAATTTATGTTATGAATTTTTCAAAGCCGGTATCTAAAAGCAACACCAAAGTATTGCAAAGAATCAAGTCTTTGACCGAGTGCAAGTCTAAAAATAAGACTTCTGGCATTACTTCTAAAACAGCTGTTCAGACTTCTGAAAAACCGAAGTCTGAAGAAAAGCGTGCCGAAGTCAAGACTTCTGAAAAACCGAAGTCTGAACTTGATTGCAGCAGTACCATATCGAAGTCTAGACTTCTGAAAAACCGAAGTCTGGACTTCGATAAAGCAGAAGTCTTGACTTCTGAAAATCAGTCATATATCCATACTGAGATTAACCATACTGAGAATAGTAATACTTATCCATCTATCTATCATATTACAGAAACTAATGGAAAATCACAACCGAAGTCTGAAAACCCATCATCTGATGGATTGATAGATAGAAGCAAACCGAACTCAGAAATTTCTTTTTACAAAAATGCCGTTGCAGAAACGCAGCTCCAAATCTCGTATATGTACTTACTCACCAATCATCAAAGCAAAAAAGGTTATCTTGACTTAATTGTCAGCCTGATAGCGGAGGTATATGTGTCGGCTTACGCTCATCCTACAACCTCTGTCATAATTAACGGTATCAAAACATCAATCGGTATTGTTGCCGACCGTTTGAAAACGATAGATGAATCTCATATTGAATATCTTTTTGAAAAAATTGATGCATCCGCAAATACAAAGCAAATCAAAAATCCGAGAAGTTATTTATTGAGCTGTCTTTACAACGCTCCGACAACAATGGAGCTTGATACCGACCTGCAAGTCGCTTATGACCTGCACAACAGCAGATAAAAACAAACTTGTGCCCCAACGGGGCAGAAGTTGAAAGGAGAAAACAAAATGACAATCATAAGTCAAGACTACGAGCTTATCAACTTCGATAAACTCGCTAAAGTGACAATGTACGAAGGCGAAGTTGACGGAACAACGGTGTATGCCATCGTTGGATTTGAATCGGCATCATCAGATGATGCTGAGATTAGCGGCGACAGCGATACTGTTCTCGGCATTTATAACAATACGACTGAGTGCGAAAATGTACTGCTTGCTCTCATTGAAACGCTCAAAGCCGGGAAAACGGTCTTTCAGATGCCCGAACCGGTCATTGAGTCCAAGGAAGTGAATGCTTAATGTCACAGATTATGGACTTTTTGGTGCAGACAAGCTGCGTATCAAGCGACTTGCTCAAAGAGATAATGCGTGATTACTTATCAGGCAAAAAACAAAAATCCGGTCTTAAGAGTTTCAACAAGCTTGCAAAAACAGGTGTTCTTGAAAGTATAGAAATTACCGATAACAACATCAAGGATTTTTTATCGACTGCGAAAAAGTACGATATTGACTTTGCACTTACACGGGACAAGTCAACATCACCGCCTACATATCGCATATTTTTTCAGTCGGGTAAAGAAGAAAATTTTCAGAAAGCCTTTAAGGAATACGCCTTTGGTACTTCAAAAAAACTTGATAAAAAATCTGTCACTCAGGTTGTAAACCGAGAACAGATTAAGCAAAATGCAAAAGTCATATCCGAAAAGCAAGCTGCTGTTGACAAAGAAAAATCTCACAACAAGTCAAATTTAGGACGGTGATGTCGGTGCGTGTAGATACGGATAAAATAAAAAAAGCAATCATTTTCATTTTGCCTTGCCTGCTGTTTTTTTGGATTGGCGACAAAGTTTGCTGTGCATACCGCACTGTTGGTATATCGGGAAATATCAGCGTTAAGGCAATGCCTTTTTTTACAAATCTCGGCAACGCTTTGACAAATCCTCTTCCCTCTCTTCATCCGCTTGACGCATTTGTCGGCTTTATGACTGCTGTCATTGCAAAACTTGTACTTGAATACAAGCGTAAGCACCGAAAAAAATATGCCGAGGACAAGGAGTACGGTTCAGCTCGTTGGGGTACTCCCAAGGATATTGAGCCGTATATGGACAGGCAGAATTTCGATAACAATGTGCTTCTCACGCAAACCGAACGCATTACGATGGGTAAGCCCTCAAATGTCAAGTATGCACGAAATCAGAATGTACTTGTTGTCGGCGGTTCAGGTTCGGGTAAAACACGCTTTTATGTCAAGCCGAATCTTATGCAAATGCACTCAAGCTATGTTGTAACAGACCCTAAAGGAACGGTTCTTGTTGAGTGCGGCAAAATGCTCCAAAAAGGAAAGCCGGTTGTTAAAAACGGAAAAATCATCGGATATACACCGTACAGCATCAGAGTTTTTAATACAATTGATTTTTCAAAATCAATGCACTACAACCCGTTTGCATATATTCGACCCGAAAGCCGTGAGCAGGATATTCTCCGCACGGTTGAGGTACTTATCACAAACACAACGGGCGACCAAAAAGGCGGAGATGAATTTTGGGTCAAAGCGGAAAAGCTGTTATACACCTCATACATAGCACTCATCATTACGATGTGTCCGGAAGAAGAGTGGAACTTTGAAACACTGATTGATTTTGTAAACGCTTCGGAATGCCGTGAAGATAACGAAACCTTCAAAAACGCTATTGATTGGGCATTTTACTATCTTGAACGGTGGATTGAAAACGCTTGGGAGCAGGACGAACAATTTTCAGAGGAAAATGAAAATTATGCCGAGCTCAAAGACGCAGAGGTTGACGATTGGAGAGCTTCTCTTGGTAGGTTTGCAGTCAGACAGTATAAGGCTTATAAACTTGCCGCAGGAAAAACTGCAAAATCAATCTTGATAAGCTGTGCCACAAGATTGGCTCCGTTTTCAATTGACAAGGTGCTTGAAATCACAAGCTACGATGAAATGCACCTTGACACAATCGGCGATAAGCTGACAGCTCTGTTCATCATAATTTCCGACACGGACGACACCTTCAATTTTCTCGTTGCGATGATGTACTCGCAGTTATTTAACTTACTGTGTACAAAGGCTGACAATAATCCTAACGGTTCGGGACGATTGAAATATCCCGTGCGTTGTCTGATAGACGAATTTGCAAATATCAAGCAGATACCTCAGTTTGAAAAGATTATTTCGGTAATCAGAAGCCGTGGAATATCTGCAAGTATCATTTTGCAGACCAAATCTCAGCTCAAGTCCTTGTATAAAGACAATGCAGAAACAATTGAAGGTAACTGTGATTCACTCTTGTTTCTCGGCGGAAAAGAGAAAACCACGCTCAAGGATATATCCGAATCTCTCGGTAAGGAAACGATTTATATGTTCAATACTTCCCGAAGTAGAGGTACGCAGGAAAGCTACGGAGTAAATTATCAAAAACTCGGCAAAGAGCTGATGTCACAGGACGAATTGAGTGTTATGGATAACTCTCAATGTATTCTGCAAATCCGTGGCTTGCACCCGTTTATGTCGAAGAAATTTGACATAACAAAACACAAGAATTACGGCAAGCTGTTTGACAGCGACAAGAAAAATTATTTTGATGTTGCAAGGTTTGTTAAGAGCCGTCAAAAAAATGCTGCTGTTTTACAAAACACACAATATACCGAATATCGGTAAATTAATACATAAAGGAGCTAAACCTATGAACTTTTTATCAAAAACAGAGCCTAACAAGCTCTCAAGAAGATGTAAGAAATCAAAAAAGGCTGTTGCCGTGCTTACAGCAATCGCATCAATTGCCGCAATGAGCTGTATGTCCTGCTTTGCCGCAGTGAATGCGTCATCTTTTATCAGCACAGCTCAGACTGTACTCACAGCCGTTATCTGTCTTATCGGTGCCGGTCTGGCTGTGTGGGGCATTATTAACTTGCTTGAAGGCTACGGCAACGATAACCCCGGAGCAAAATCACAGGGTATGAAGCAGCTTATGGCAGGTATTGCACTTATTGCTGCCGGCGTACTTCTCGTGCCGGTACTCGGTCAGATGATGAATCAGGCTCAGAGTAAATAATGAGAGTAAGCAAAAATAAACTTGTGCCCCGTTGGGGCATAAGTCGGAAAGAGGGCGATTGTCTGGATTGTTGAGGACTTTATGAACGCTCTCGAAAATTGGTTCAAGGAAATCCTTTCGGGAGCTATTGAAGGCTGTCTTAATACAGTCAACGATATGCTGTCGGGTGCACTCAACAACAACGATGATACCGGATTAAACGGAATATTTTCTCAGTTTCTCGGTGACCCGACAACCTTTACAGGTACTACCGGTTCGGGCGGTACAAGTATATGGACAACGATTGAAAAGCTGTCGAACGATGTAATCGTACCGATAGGTGCGTTTATGTTGATGATTGTTGTGTGCTATGAGCTTTTTTCAATGGTTGTTGAGGGCAATAATTTCAGAGATTTTGATGATTCAATTTTTATTCGTTGGATATTAAAATCGTTCTGCGGAATATTACTCGTAAGCAATGTCTTTTACATAGCGACCGGTATTTTTGTGTTCGGCACGGATGCCGTCAATTCGGGGCTTAATACGCTGTTTGGCACAGGCAAATTTATTTCGGCTGATGTTGTTAATTCGTCCGGTTTTCATCAGGCTTTGATGTCGCAGGATATAGGTACGCTGATAACTACGCTGATTATTGCTTTTGTTATCATCATCGTTTCGTTTGTTCTGTTGGCGGCAATTGTAATTGTGCTTGCATCAAGGATTATTGATGTGTATATGATGCTCTCAATATCCCCTATTCCTATGGCTACTATGATGAACAAGGATTGGGGCGATATCGGCAAGAATTGGCTGAGAAATCTGCTTGCTCTCGCTTTTCAGGGATTTTTCATTATCGTTGCACTTGCAATATTCAAGACCTTGTTCAATAACACTTTGAAAAATATGATGAGCGGACAGGATGTTGTAATGACAATGGCTACCTTACTCGGCTTTGTTGTTGCATTTATCTTCACAATATTCCGAACATCAAGCATTTCGAAGTCTGCTTTTGCGGCACACTAATCCAAATTCACTGACTTGTGCCCCATTGGGGCACAAGTTAAAAGGAGTTTTTTATGCAACAAAATTTCGTTAAGATACCAAAAGACTTGTCTTTAATCAAGCAAAAATTTATTTTTGGTTTGACAAAACGACAGGCAATGTGTTTTGGTATCGGTCTTGCAATGGGTATTCCTGCATTTTTCATAATTAAGACGGTAACAAGCAACATTACCGTAGCTGTCATAGCTCTCGGAATCTTTGCTTTTCCGGGCATCGCCTGCGGTTTGTTCACCAAAAACGGTATGTACTTGGAGGAGTATCTCAAGTTGCTTATCTCGTTTATGAGACAACCGAGAGTCAGAACATATCAGAGTAAATCTCCGATGGCAATGATTCTGAACCAAATCGAATACAGCAAATTAAAACGCAAACTCATTGCCGCCGGGGTTGATATATCAGAGTTTAATAATACGAAGAAGGTGAGCATTATTGCCAAACTCAAAATCAAAAAACAGTAAAAATCAAAAAAACACCTTAACAAAGGAAGAAATACAGTCGATTAAGGCACGGATGGCAAGGCTTAAAAAAGAAAATGAAGAAGATTCCTCATCTACTCAGGCTATTCTGCCGTACAAAACAATGTTTCCTGACGGCACCTGTCACATCGGCGGTCAAAAATATTCACAGACAGTTGAATTTTATGATACAAATTATCAGCTTGCAACATATGAAGAAAAGGACAGTAAATTTTCGGCTTGGTGTGATATTCTCAATTATTTCGATGAAACAATCGAATTTCAAAATACCTATGAAAATCAGGTTATTGACAAGGAGTCAATGATTCAGTATGTACAGATTGATTCCGTTGACGATGATTTTAACGATGTTCGTAAGGAATATTCGGATATTAGAGTTAATAATTTGCTCGGCGGTAAAAACGGCAGAAGCGTGAAGAAATATCTGACTTTTACAACCGAAGCGAAAAATATTCGTGAAGCAAGAGCAAAATTAAGTACGGTATCACAGGAAATTATAAGATTGTTTGGCGATATGAAGGTACGCTCAAAAAAGCTGAACGGAGAGCAACGATTGGAATCAATGTACCAATCACTCAACCCGTTTACAACTCAGCCGTTTTTGTTCGATTGGGAGCTTGTTAAAAAAGGATATAACACCAAAGACTTTATTGCCCCTGCATCCGTTAAGTTCACCGGAAAAAACAAGTTTGAAATTAACAACGCTTACGGTTGCGTTACATCAATTAACATTCTTGCCGGCGAATTATCTGACGGTATTATCTCAGACTTCCTCGATAACACCGAGGGTCTTGCTTCTCTAAATTTTCATATCAAGCCTTTTGACCAATTAAAGGCGTTAAAATACATTCGTGGAAAACTGTCTGATGTTCAAAAAATGAAAATTGATGAACAAAAAAAGGCTTTTCAAAGCGGCTACGATTCTGATATTTTGCCCGAAAGCATACAGATATATCTTGAAGAATTACAGGGAATGCTTGAAGAGCTTAACAGCAAGAACGAACGACTTTTTGAGATTACAGTCACAATTCGTAATTATTCAATGACCAAAAATCAAGCTTCGTTACAACTTGAAACTCTGTCAAGAATAACGCAAAAAAATAACTGCAAGCTCATATCTCTTGATTATCTTCAGGAACAGGCATTAGCTTCATCTCTGCCGCTCGGTTATAATGCTGTACCGATTGTGCGTGACCTTCCTACCAGTTCGGTTGCCGTTTTTATACCATTCTCTACACAGGAGATTTTTCAACCGAGCGGCTGTTATTACGGACTTAATCAAGTCACAAAAAATATGATTTTAGCCGACAGGCTCAAACTTAAAAACCCTAACGGTCTGTTTCTCGGTACACCGGGTTCAGGTAAATCGTTCTCGGTTAAGCGTGAAATTACAGATATATTCCTGACGAGGAGTGACGATATTCTTATTACCGACCCTGAAGGTGAGTATTATCCCCTTGTTGAACATCTTGACGGTCAGGTTGTAAAAATATCTACCAACAGTCCTCATCACATAAATCCGCTTGACATCAATCTGATTGACGATATGGAGGGTGAAAATCCACTCTCCACAAAATCGGATTTTATCATTTCTCTGTGTGAGCTTGTTGTGGCTGATAAGTACGGATTAACCTCGGAGGAGCGTTCGGCGATTGATAAATGTACAAGGCGATTGTACAACGATTATCTGATGCATAATCCGACAAAGGAGAATATGCCGACACTCGCAGACCTTAACAAGGAATTTACTGCACCCGATGTTATAAATGTGTTAAGCAGGGTACATAACTCGCTCGAAATGTATGTAACGGGTTCTCATAATGTATTTTCATACCGCACCAACATTGACATCAGTAACAGACTTGTCTGCTTTGACATTAAAGAGCTCGGCAGTCAGCTCAAGAAGATTGCGATGCTCATTATTCAAGACCAAGTTTGGAGCAGAGTTGCTCTGAACCGAAACAAAAAGACCACACGCTACTACATAGATGAGTTTCATTTGCTTTTGAGAGAAGAACAGACAGCAAGATATTCAGTAGAAATGTGGAAGCGTTTTCGTAAATGGGGCGGAGTGCCGACAGGCATTACACAAAATGTTAAGGACTTGTTGTCATCGGCAGAAATAGAAAACATTCTTGATAACTCCGACTTTATTTATATGCTCAATCAATCTGACGGTGACCGTCAGATTTTACAGAATAAGCTTGAAATATCGAATGCACAAATCAAGTATGTTAAAGGCTCGAAGCCCGGTCACGGTCTTGTGTTCTACGGAGATACAATTCTTCCGTTTGAGGACGAATTCCCGGAAGATACCCTTATGTTCCAATTGCTGAACACAGATCCAACCAAGCGAAAAAAGGCATTAAAACCGCCTAAGGAAAAGATGAAATAGTGAGGTGATGGTATGGGCTTGACCGGTAAAGAATTTCATTTAAAACTTGAGCGAAAGCCCGGTCGCTTAATCAAAACACATCATACTCATCTTAAAATAGTCAGAGCTGATGCTCCTGCGTTCAAACAGCGTGGATTGTTGCATAAAATTGATGATTTACCTCGAAGAATTGAGGGTGACAAACCTCCTCTGATTACAAAACGCATTAACAATATGCGTCCGAAAAGTACATTCGGCAAGAGTGCAAAGGTTTCCTTAAAGGCTGTAAATAAAGTCCGTAAATTCACTACATCAGCTGCGTGGAGAACGGCACTTGCTTCTGAAACAGTTGTTCTGACCGCTAAGGATTTAGCTCAGAATAAATTTGAGCAAAAATTAAGGTACAATGCGGATACGATTGATACCGGCAAGGCTGTTCTTGCTTCCGTAACCACAGTAAGAACGCTTAACAATATTCGTAAGACTCTAATATCCCACCATACTCAAAAAAAGGAATTCAAGGGATATAAGCTTGCCGCAAAGTCGAATAAGCTGAAATATAAATCCGCTAAGCGTAAATTTAAGACTCAGAAAAAGGATTATAAATCAGCTGTTTCGGCTCGAAAACTAAAGCTGAAAAAAGTTTCACGAAGCTTTAAGCGTACAACGGTTATCAAAGGTAAATCATCAGGCAAATTCATTGTTATTAAGAAAAAAGTCAAGATTACCCGTAAGGTCGGCAAAAGGAAAAAACTGCTAAAAAAAGAATTAAAGCTAAATAAAAAGCTCAGTAAAATTCCGAAAAAGCAGTTTAAAAATAATAAAAAGCTCAAAAAGCTGACAAAGCCGAAAAGCCTTGTGCGTATGGCGGTGGGCGGTATGGCTAAAGGCGGAATATACCGTTTCAGCAATCGAATTGCTCAGGAAGCTCAGGATAACGATTTTGTCAAAGCTGGACAAAAAGTTGTCAATATGGCAAAACAGGGTAATCAGGTAAAAAAAGCTGTTAAAGCCCATAAAATCAATAAATCCCAAAAACGCACACCAAAGCTCAATAAAAAGCAAAACAAACTTAAACAACGGCAGAGCAAACTGCAAAGGCAGCAACAAATCAAAAAACGCAACAAAAAACCCAAACCAAAAACAAAGCCTAAAACCTCTCAAAAGGTAGCTGAAATTGCAAAGAAGTTTGTAGGCTTCATATTTAAGTTTTTTGCGGCGGTTGCAGCTCCTCTGTTGATTGTGATTTTTTTCTTTACTTTAATTTTGATGATTTTCGGCGGAGGAGCTTCAAAAAACTCTGCCATTCTCGGCACTTATTACTGCAATGATTACGATATGTCGAGAGCAATTGAATCGTACACTAATATTGCTTATGAGTATAATAGCAACCTCATTCGTTGCAAAAGCAAAAACGAATGGCGTCAGGGGCTTAAAAGCCTTAAAGTCAATACGGACAGTATGGACGATACACCAACTAAATATTATTACGGCAAAAATATCGTTCAGAACTACGAACCTGTGTATGACTTTGATGCAAACAAACTAATTGCTTTTATGTGTGCCTATACTTATGATTTTACCGATGCGGACGATAAAGAGCAAAGTTGGAGTTATGATGATGACAAGTTTGATGATATTCTACAAGACCTTTTCGATAAAGAATACAGCTTTAAATACAAGTATGTCAACGGTTCTTATTGGCTTGAGTTAAGCTCCTACGATGCTTATCCCGGTGATGCGTCCGATGACTTGTATTACTGTAAAGGGTCGGGTGTAACAACAGCTAACGGTAAGAAATACGGATATATTGATTTTGGCTCTTTGGGAGTACCGAATGCAATTAAGTCATATGCGAGCGGTACGATGGTGTATTTTGATAACTCAACCGGTGAAATCAAAAACAGCAAAAAAAACTATGCAAAGACCGGATATTATTTTCAAAACCTGAGTAAAGCGGTCAGAGCCCCCGATGGCGGTATAATACCGGCTTTTTATACAACAGTCAACAAAGACGGTGAAAGCTTCTTAGGGTTTCGTGGTTCGGGAACAAGTGTGTACCGAAAAACTCAGCTTACAGCAGACGGCAAAAACTTTGACTGGGCAATGGCTGATGATGATGTAAAAACACGCTTTGGCGATAAAGACAGGCAAGCTGTCAGATTTTACAAGCGTGATACCTATATTACCGATTGCAGTCTTTACACTAATGTCAAACAAGTCAGAAGCTTTGATGACGCAATTTATGCAGTCTTAAACTCCAAAAGTCAAAGTCTGTATTCTTCTCAAACAAAAATCAAAGAGGATTATGCACAGCGTAAGCAGTATTATCAAATATTATCCTGTCAGGAAAAGGACGATGACGGTAATACAGCCACAACATACGGCTTGCACCAGTCCTTTGAGTGTAATCCCCTGCCCGGCAATTTTACCAATGCCCAAATATATAACAACTTCGGGTACGATGTAGTAAGTTGGTATAATCGCCATTGTCAAAATACTATGCACTACGGCACAGACTTTGTTGCAAGCAAGGGTACTAATGTGTATTCACTTATGGACGGCAAAGTCGAAAGTATTGATACATCAAATCATACTATTGTTATTGTCACCGAGAAAGACCGTAACATATGGTATGAAAACGATACCGCACGAACATTTAAACTGACATACGGTAATATAACTCCTAAAACAGGCTTAAAAAAGGACAGTAAAGTTAAATTAGGAGATTATATCGGCAAAGTTGATAGTTATAAGCATTGTGACGGTAACGATACTAAGGCTAATCAAAATTATTTGCATTTAGGTGTGCAAATAAAGTACGGTCTGGTGTGGCACGATGTTGACCCGCAATTTTTGATTTACCGTGAAAACAAATAATAACTTATGCCCCGTTGGGGCATAAGTTGAAGGAGGAAATAAAATGCCTGTAAACAGCGTTCAAAAGCTTGATACACTTAGGCAAAGTCTAAATGCACTTACTGAAAAAATCAATTCATTGATTGCAAAAAAGAAATCCCTTGAAAAGCAAATCAGCGAATTAGAGGAAAAAGAATTTATGACAATTATCAAAGCTAATAACTGTACGGTATCAACCTTAAATGAGGATTTAAAAATAATTAAGCTCCTCAAAGAGAATAATCTCACCGAACAGGATATTATTGATATTATCAGAGAATTAGGAGGTTCAAATGTTGAAAAAGAAACGCAAACCGTATAAAAGATTACTTGCTGTCCTTATGACGGCAGCTATGTGCCTATCTATGTCATTGTGCAGTATGGCATCGGTTTCTGCCGCACAAACAACTAAAGGTGAAGAATCATCTGCTTCCGACAGCAGTAATACATCGGATAATTCCGACCATTCTGATAATGCAGACAATTCATCATCAAACAACAGCGAAAGCAGTTCAAGCTCAGATGACAACAAAACAAATTACGATTGGTCGAAGAATACAACAGGCAACGCAAATCTTGCCGCAGATGAAACAATCGTGATGGAAAACGGTACATATCAGCTTATTGCCGTAACAACAAGAGATGATGATGTGTTTTATGTCATTATTGATAAGACAAAAACTGAAAACAATGTTTACTTTCTGAACGAGGTTGATACAGCCGACCTTGATAAGCTTGCAAAAGATGACAGCAATGTATCAAGCGGAGGTGAGGATACTTCAGAGCCTACAACCGCTCCCGATGAAGAAGCACAGACAACAGATAATACCGATAGTACATCATCAGGCAACAATCAGTATATGATTTATCTTGTAATAGGCATTGTAATTCTCGGTGGTATTGGCTTTGCTTTTTATAAGCTTAAGGGCAAAGGCGGTAAAAAATCGTCAAACAATGAATCCGAATACACAGACGAAGATTTTGATTATCAGCCTGAAATCAACGAAGATGAAGAATCGGAGAGTAAATAATTATGTCAGTATTGGTTATTGCCGAAAAGCCGTCAGTTGCAAATACTGTTGCGACTGTCCTCGGTGCAAATAAAAAAGGTGTAAACTATTTATACAATGACCGGTATATCGTATCGTGGTGTTTGGGTCATCTTGTCAAGCTTGATGACCCGGTTGCCTACGGGGATAGGTTTGCCGAAAAACCGTGGAAGTTTGAAAACCTACCCATTATCCCTGAAAAGTGGAAGTTTTCGGTTGGCGGTTCGACAAAATCTCAGTATTATGTTCTGAAAAGCCTGATTGAACGAGATGATGTAAATGAAATTGTATGTGCAACCGATGCAGGACGGGAAGGCGAATGTATTTTCCGTTATATGTATTACAAAACGGGCTGTACAAAGCCGGTCAAAAGATTGTGGGTTTCATCTCTTGAGGAAAAAGCTATTAAAAAGGCTTTTTCCGAGCTTAAAGATGACTCGGAATATGACAATCTATACCGTGCAGGACTTGCAAGAGCTAAAGCCGATTGGCTTGTCGGAATGAATGCCACAAGGCTGTTTTCTGTGCGGTACGGTTTGTTGCTCAACATTGGCAGAGTACAAACACCCACCCTTACAATGATTGTTGACCGAAACAACAAGGTTAAAAACTTTGTGAAAGAGCCGTTTTACAAGGTTGATATTGATTGCGGTGATTTTAAGGCAACAAGCGTTGATGACTTTAAGTCGGAGTATGAAGCTGGCAAGCTTGCTGAATGTGTTGATAAGTCGGATTTTACGGTTGTTGATTTAACGGAGCAACAAAAGTCTGTTGCTCCGCCAAAACTCTATGATTTAACTGCTTTGCAGCGTGATGCAAACAGCATTTACGGTTATACCGCACAGCAAACGCTTGATTATTTGCAGTCGCTTTACGAAAAGAAGCTTGCTACATATCCTCGCACGGACAGTAACTATATTACTGATGATATGGAATCTACAGCAAAAAATCTTATTGAAAGCGTTTACGGTGTATATGAAAAAATACCACAGACACCCACTGATGTTACAAAAGTTATCAACAACGCAAAGGTATCAGACCACCACGCATTACTGCCAACTGAACAGATAACAAGCTATGACTTATCGTCATTGCCGACAGCAGAATACAATATATTGTTTATGCTTGCTGTCAGACTTTGTGTTGCAACAGGTGATGATTATGTATATCGTACATTCACTTGTGAATTAAAATCTAATAACAGCGATAAACCATTTGTTTCCAAAGCAACATATCCCGTTAATCTCGGTTGGAAATTTATTGACATATCTGCTAAAGAAAAAGATAAAAACGAAGTAGATAAGTTGTGTTGCGGAGATGAAGTGCCTGATAAAATACAGCGTAACAGTAAATATTGCTCCGTACCTGCAAGCGTATCAGAACACTTCACTTCACCGCCAAAGCAATATACGGACGCTACTTTATTGTCTGCTATGGAAACAGCCGGAAATACCGATTATGTTGAGGACAGCAATGTTGAAAAAAAAGGACTCGGTACTTCTGCAACCCGTGCAGGCATTATCGAAAACCTTGTTAAGCGACAATACATACAGCGTGACGGCAGGAAAATTTTGCCGACCGAAAAAGGCATTCAGCTCATAGACTGTGTTCCCGATGATGTCAAATCTCCGAAAATGACGGCTGTATGGGAAACCGCTTTGCAACACATTGAAAAAGGTGCTGCAAGTGCCGATGAATTTATGAATCAGATTGAGGACAGCGTAAAGTATCTTGTTGATACATACAGCGAGGTTGACAACAGCAAGCATTTTACCCGTTGGGAAACAGTCGGCATTTGTCCCAAATGCGGTCAGAAAGTTCTTGCATATCCAAAGTCATACGCTTGTGAAAATAAAGAGTGTGATTTTGTCATATGGAAAAACATATGCGGTAAGAGCCTTTCATCAGCACAGGCTGTAAAGCTCTTAACTAAAGGCAAGACGGACACGCTCAAGGGCTTGAAGTCCAAATCAGGCAAATCCTTTGACGCAGCTATTAAACTTAACTCGGATTTTAAAACAGAGTTTGTTTTTTCAAGCTCTTCAAAATCTAAAAAATCTTACAGGAAGTAAACTATGGAACGAGAACGCTCAAGACAGGAACAGACTGCCGACACCGACAAGCTGTATCCACAAATAGCAGAAGCTCTTAATATATCTATCTCTCAGCTTGAGCAGTACCCATCCGATATGAAACAGATCCTTTGTCAGGCTTACATCAACAATTGTGAGCTTGGCAAGGATGATGTTGCCGAAGCTCTGAACGGTATAGTCAATCTTGATGTTGATGAGGTGGGTATCAAAGAGGTTGAAAAGCAACAGGACAATACTGCCGTTGATAATGAGTTACGGCAAACCGAAGTCACAGAACGAAAAAACAAACGGTCATACTTATTGAGCAGAAATCAAATTCTTCAAAATGCACGAACAATTGCCGACTCCGATAAATCAAAACAATATGACCGTCAGCAACCGGAAAACATAACAAGGAATAATAACAGTTAGGTGGATTATGAACAAATTTATACATACAACAATTAAGCTCTCCTTTTTGTCTGTCATAATATCTATGACAGCGTTACTCAATACAGCACCCATAGCAGGTGCAACAACACAGACTGCTCATAATGGGCAGTCTGTTGTTGATAACAGACTTATAAATCCCGAAATAGGAATACATATAACCGTAGATGATGTAAGCAAAGATTATTATGTGCCTATGGGGACAGTTAGCAATGCACTAAATTATCTTAATATATCACTCTCGGATGATGATATATTAAATGCTGATTTATCAGACACGGTCTATCTCGGTCAAGAGATTAAAATTGACCGTGTTAATTATGCTTGCTATCCGATATACAAATCTATCCCATACAAAACTGTTGAACAGGAGTCGGACAAACTTTTTGTCGGACAAACCAAAATGCTCCAAAAAGGCAAACCGGGCAGTACAGAATACATATATAAGGATAAATATGTAAACGGCGAACTTATATCACATAAATGTATTAAGCAACAAGTATTGACATATCCGACCGATAAGATTATAGTTAAAGGTAACAGGAATATTGATATTATCAATAAATCTTATAATAACAAAACAAGCTATCTTATCAAAACAAAATATGATAACAAAGACTTTAAATTACCTATGGTAAAGCTGTCGGATAAGGACAGGGATATGCTTGAACGAATTGTTACGGGCGAATTTGGCGGCAGTTATGTAGGCTCTTGCCTTATTGCTCAGTCAATCAAGTGTGCCATAGTGTATGACGGCTATACTTCCGTATCGGCTGTAATTAAAGGTATGGGATATGTCGGCTCAACTGCCAACCGTTCGCAGAACGCAGTTAATGCTGTCAAATACATATTCGATGATAACAACCTTGCGGTCAGGCACAGGCTGTTTTATATGTGTACAAAGGATTATTATGACAGCACACCCGGTAATTTTCATTCAACACAAAGCTTTATCTTGCAATATGAAAATGTACTCTTCTTTGACCGTTGGCAGAAAAAATAAAACTTTTTTTGAAAAAATTCCAAAAATACTTGACTTTACCCCTAAATGATGTATAATATAATCAGAAAGGGTTTAAGAATCCTTAAAAATGAAAGGGATGGCAGCAAATGAAAAACAAAAAAAGAATTTGCGTTATCGCTGTTGCGGTAATGCTTGCGGTAATTTCAACCTTTGTTGTTTCCGCAAAGTCACATCCGTACAAAAAAGCATACGAATGTACCAAAGACGAGCTTTACAACGAGGTGTGGAATGTTTACGCTGATTTACAGCTTTTAAACGGTCACGACCACAGTAAACCGTTAGATGACATTACTGCGGTTATTGCTTCTCGTGATAAATTCTATCTTAAAAATTATCTTGAGGACTATACTCCTCTTAATCACGGTGTATCAATTGCAAATGTAGCCAATGAATTTATTGAGTATATGAAGAAAGAGTTTGAAGGTGTTGATACCATAGATTACGGCGATGACGGAAAAATCTATGAAACATATACAGACGGCAGTAAATATCTGTGGACTTATGATGCCGAAACAGATAAGTTTACAAGAACAGATTCTGACGGCAAAGTAATTGAATCGTATGACAGGTATCATCCTGATTATGAAAAAAATCTCACAACCGAAGCTCCCGTTACAACAGAATCAACTACACAGAAACAGGATAAAACCTACTATGAAAAAGCGGTAGCCGAACAAAGCTCTGATGTTATCGGAGAAGAAACTGAAGCAGATGCAGAAACACAGCCGACAACGGCAGAAGCCGAAGCTACAGCAGATGACAACGGAATGAGTACAGGACAAATAGTTGTATTGTCAATTATCGGAGGTCTGATTGTCATCGGAGGCGGAACGGTCGGTGTTATGGCTGTAAAAAAGAAGAAGAAATAACAAAATTTTTTTAAGGAGGATTATCAATGAAAAAGGCATTATTATCAGTAGCTATGGCGGCAGTAATTTCTCTGTCGGCAACAGCAGTATCATCTACGGTTGTCGGAGCAGTCAGCTCTAATCTTGCAACTCCGAAGATTACCAAAGCCGAGAGCGTAGACGGCGGTGTAAAAATCAGTTGGAACAAATCAAACGGTGCAGAAAAGTACAGAGTTTACTACAAAGGCAGTAAAGGCTGGACAAGAATGGTCGATACAACTTCAACCTCATATATTGATAAGGATGTTTCATCAGGCAAAAATTACACCTACACGGTAAGGTGCATCAACTCATCTGCAACTAAGTTCACAAGCGGATATGATTCAAAGGGCAAATCCGTAAAATATATTTCAGCTCCTGCGGAGCATACCCACACTTGGCAGAATATTACCAAAGAAACACAAGTAAAGGTTGTGGATAAGGAAGCCTATACCTACGAAGAGCCGGTTTACGAGAAACACGATAGAACTATTTGTAAGGTTTGCGGAGCTGATATTACTGATAATTGCAGCGAACATAATAAACAGCACGCACTGAACGGAGAACCAGTATCTTATCACAATGTATGGGTAAATGTTCAAGTTGGCACAAAGACGGTAACTGTCCCCGAAAAATCGCACTACGAAACCAAAACCGAAGTTGTCGGCAGAAAGTGTACGGTTTGCGGTAAAGTTGAAATGTTTTCCGAAGAGCATACTCACACTTGGCAGAATATAACCAAAGAAACACAAGTAAAGGTTGTGGATCAGAAAGCCTATACCTACGAAGAGCCGGTTTACGAGAAACACGATAGAACTATTTGTAATAGATGCGGTGCGGATATTACAGACAATCTTGAACACATTTTTGAATGTAACAGTAACTATCACAATGAGTGGCGAGATATTCAAGTTGGCACAAAGACGGTAACTGTACCCGAAAAATCTCACTACGAAACCAAAACCGAAGTAGTCGGCAGAAAGTGTACAGTTTGCGGTAAAGTTGAGTATAATTGATTTTAACTGAGGGGGCGTGCAATATGGCAAAGGTAATACTTCTGATACTTCTTAAAGTATTGTTGTTTCCTGTAAAACTTGCAGTTCTGATAATTGCTTTCCTATTAAAAGGAGCGTTTTATCTGCTTTCTTATTTGTTAGTTTTTGTATCTGTAGCAAGCGGAATGATTTATATTGCTATTTCTGTTTTTGCCACTATATTTGCGGTTAGCGGAACAGTAGTTGTGGTAGGATGGATACAAAACGGGACTTTTCCGTTGCTTGACGGATGTGTAGTAATCGGTATTTTGTGGCTGTTTGCTATGTCAACCTATATTATTTCTACTCTTGGAGAAACAATTGCTGATTGGTTTGAGAATATCGGGGACGGATTAGGTGAATTAGCTGTCAGTTTTTTTAAACTGTGAAAGAAAACTGCTTGCATAATTCTCGGATTAGTGTATAATATAGGTGGTGATAGGCTTTAGTCCTATTGTATGGAAATCTTTTGATTTCTGTAAAAAGCGGTGAGTCCTACCATACAAGTGGAAGCATTACAAGAGGTGAGTCCTACCGTATAAGTGGAAGCATTACAAGAGGTGAGTCCTACCGTATAAGTGGAAACTTTTAATCTGTAAAGGGGCTGTTTTTCAGTCCCTTTATTTTTTGGAGTGATTTTATGAAGCAACAAAGACTTAATTTTTATTCGATTGATTTAAAGTATGTGAGAAACCTTTCTCAAAAGGACAGCAATGTTATGTCCACTTCACCCCAAATCCATAAATAAAACTACATAACAAATTTCAGACAGAGCTTCGGTTCTGTCTTTTTTTTTGCCCTTTTTATGCTCCGAAACGGAGCATTTTTCTTTTTACGAATAATTTCAAAAAAAATTTAAAAATTTTAAAATTTTTTTCAATTTAGGGGGTGCGAAAACCCGATTTTTACGGAATATATATAGAAACCTTTTTTTAGGAGGAAGTTATGAAGATAAAAAAGAAGATTATTTCGGGCTTACTTACTGCCACTACTCTTGTGAGCCTTTGTGCCTTTAGTGCAGGAGCAGTAAGCACAGACAAAAAGTTTTCAGTCGAAGATGCAACGCTTATTCAGAAGAATGTTGTAGGTATGACAACATTTGATGAAAAACAAATTAAGCTGTATGACCTTAATAAAGACGGTGTGATTACCGTTGTTGATTCAACACTTGTACAGAAGATTATCGTAGGTCTGATTAAAGAGCCAACAGAAGGACAACCGACAACAGCAGAATCAACAACAGAGCCTACAACGGAAGCAGTTACAGAGCCTACAACGGAAGCAGTTACAGAACCTACAACGGAAGCAGTTACAGAACCTACAACTGTTCCAAAGCCTACTACTGTACCGACCGGCATTAAGCTGAATAAAACGGATATAGTCTTAGGTACAACAGAATCTTATGCTTTAAGTACAACTGTGACAAATGGTAATTTATCTCAGGTTACATTTTCAACAGGCAATAAAAAAATTGCAACGGTTGATGAAAACGGCAAAATAACTGCTGTCGGTGTCGGCACGTCAAAGATTACAGCCAAAACATATAACGGCAAGACTGCAAGCTGTACCGTAACAGTCAAAAAACTTGCTGACAGTATCACACTTAATAAAACAAGTATTACTTTAGGTGTTGGTGAAAAATATGACTTGAACAGCAGTATTCCGAATAATACAGCAGCCTACTACAGACTTTATTACTCGAATAACACCGCAATTGCTCCCGTCCAAAAGGCAGGCGGTCTTGTTACTGCAAAAACAGCCGGCACTACTACGATAAGATGTAAGCTCAGCAATGGCAAGGAAGCGATTTGTAAGGTAACAGTCAAATCTGCACCTTCAAGGGTTACTGTTTCTGATAAATCTGCAACCCTTAAAGTCGGACAGAGTAAAACGCTTAAAGCTACGCTCAACAATAACGCATACAGTTATCGCAGTACTTGGACAAGCAGTAATACATATGTTGCAACGGTTAATTCAACCGGAAAAATCTTCGCTAAATCTCAAGGAACAGCAACAATCACATACAAAACCTACAACGGAAAAACCGCATCGTGCAAGCTGACTGTTTCGGGAAGTGTCGCAAAGTGTATTGATGTATCAACTTGGCAAGGCTCAATAGATTTTAACAAGGTAAAATCAGCCGGTTATAACTATGTGATTATCCGTGCAGGCTACGGTAAAGAAAAAAGCCAAAAAGACAATATGTTTGAAACAAACTACAAAAACGCAAAATCCGCCGGTCTTAAAGTCGGAGCATATTGGTTCAGCTATGCAATGTCACCGTCAACGGCAACAGCAGAAGCAGATGCTTGCCTTAGTTGTATCAAGGGTAAAAAGTTTGAACTTCCTGTTTACTACGATATGGAATATCAGCCTGCAATGAGTACAAGCAACAGCAATTATACAAAAATGGCAGTCAATTTCTGTAACAAACTCAAAAGCAACGGCTTTAAATCGGGTGTGTATTCCTCAGCAAGCGTTTATGACTATCTGCTCAATCGCACAACCTTAAAAAATAACGGAATTTCCATTTGGAACGCAGAATGGTATATAAAGCCGTCAATTTCGTGTGATGTGTGGCAGTATTCAGATAACGGTAGAATTAACGGTATATCAACAAATGTTGACCTTAACTACATATATGACCTTAACATTTTAAATTGATAACAACTTTTTGAGAAGGTGAAATAATTGTCGTTTGGAAAGCAGTTGCTTATTGCTCGAAAAAACAAGCATATGACACAGAAACAAGTGGCAGAAGCCGTGCATATAGAACGGTCAGCCTATACCAAATGGGAAAACGATAATTATGAACCGACTTTTGCATATATCAGAGAATTAGCGAAAACATTGGAAGTTGATTACAACTTTCTGTTTTATGATGACAGCAAGACTTTTTAAGTTTTCATTGTTATTCTTCTTTGCATCGGGCATTAATTTGTCTGATGCACTCCTACAATTCCCACTAATGTGGTTAATAATATAAATTTTCGGAGGTAAATATGATTCGTGCATCACCCAAAAGAATACAGTAGTTTTTCTTTTTCAATATTTAAATATTTAGATGAAAGGAGAGAAAAATTTGAATGAAGTTAATTAAAAAAATGCTGTCGGTGTTCTTATGTTTGACTGTAATTATCAGCTCATTGTCTGTCGGTTTATTTTCCGTAAGTGCTGCCACGGTTACCAAAGGTACTCGTGGTGCAGACGGCAAAGGTTTTATATACAAAAAAACAGCTGAATATACTTATACAGACGCAAACGGGAAAAAGCATAGTCAGCATTATGAAGGTTGGGAAAATTTTAAGGTCCATTTTTTTGCTGCATCCGGAAAAGCCTTGAATTTTTTAGACTACACACAAAGAGCGTACTGTATTGAACCGGATAAAGCATCTGAATTAACAAGTTCTGCTACTGTAAAAAGTACATCTCAATCAGCAGCTTGGAAACAGCTAACTACTGCACAGCAAAATGCAGTTAATCTGATACTTGCTTGGGGCTTTGGCGGATTTGAAGCTGCAAAGAAAGAGAAGGTTCATTATTACTATGCAACGCAGCTCTTGATTTTTGAGATTGTTGCAGGCAAGCGTAACGCATCAACTTTTGAAGCGGTTACCGGTAAGCCGTTACTTACACCTGCAAATACAATGACGGCTACGAGTTCGGCAGAAACTACGCTTGCGAATGTTACAACAGCGTACAACAATATGGTGTCTTGGTGCAAAAAGTCGGTGCGAAATCCGTCATATACAGCATCATCACTCAGTTCTGCGAAGTCGTATCAAATGTCATATAATCAATCAAACGGACAGTATTCAATCACTTTGACTGATAAGAACGGTACCGCTTCAGTAACAAAAGCATCCGATGTAATCGTCAGCAATTCAAATGTTAAGGTCAGCGTAAGCGGAAATAAGATTACATTCACTTGTTCCAAAAATCTTGGTACGACAGTTAATGTGACAATGAAAAACTCTTTTTTGAAGGAATATGGAATCAAGAGCAAAAACAGTTTGTATTTAATTACAAGTAATGACTCTGCATCATATCAGACTTTTGCTCGAGGTTCTAATTATGCAGTTAAAGACGGATATGTTAAGTTGACATTTCCGGATGTTGTCAAGCTGCAACTTCAAAAATCATCATCAAACACAGAGCTTACAGCCGGCAACGGTTGTTACAGTTTGTCGGGAGCTGTGTATGGCATATACACAGACAAAGCTTGTACCCGAAAAATCGGCAGTATTACAACAAATGCAAGCGGTTACGGCAGTTACAGTAAATATGTTGATTCAACAGCTTCTTACTATGCAAAAGAAACAAAAGCACCAAAAGGCTATGAGCTTGACAAAACTGTATATACATTTGTGAGTTCGGGTAAAAAGGACAGCAACGGCTATGCAATTTTTAAAGCAGTTAAGCTGTCTGACAAAAAAACCGAGCCACAGGATAATCCGGTTAATGACCCTGTCGGTATTGTTTTGCAAAAGAAAAATGCAATTACAGGCGAAACAACAAGTCAAGGTCTTGGCGGTGCGGTTTTCAGCATTGAATATTACGCACAGGAAATTGACAAGGACTACGATGTCAAAGCAGATGAAACCGCTCCTGCACTTGACAGCAAAAACCTTAAAAGAACTTGGTATATTCAGACTGATGAAGATGGCAAAGCATTGCTTGCTTCTAAGTATCTTGCAGACGGATATAAATCTGATGAGTTTTACTATACTTCGGCTGAGAACCCAAATCCTGCTGTACCTATAGGCACAGTTGTCATTCGAGAAGTCAAAGCCCCTGACGGCTATTCTCTCAGCAATGTTGTTTTTTATCGTAATTTATCTGACAGCGTAATTGCTATTATGAAGGACACAAATACTCCCATAAATGTGCCGATTGACGAAATGCCGGCAAAGGCATATGTGGGCATTAACAAGCTTAATCAGTCAGGTATAGGTGTCGGCGGAGCAGTATATGGCTTGTACTCTGATTCAGCTTGTGCAAGCTTGTATGACAAGCTCACAACAAGTGCTGACGGCAAGGGAACTTTTGCAAAATCGGTAGATGTCGGCAAAACATATTACATCAAAGAAATAACCGCTCCGACAGGCTATGAGCTTGACGATACTGTTTATCCCGTCATTACAAATGAGGAAAACTCAACCGTTGAAACAGCCGTTATTCAGACGATTTATGAAGATGCCGTAAAAGCTGACCTCAAAATCAAGAAGTCATCAACAGACGGTATTGTATCAAATCTATGGTTTGCAATTACAGATAATCTTGGCAACGAGTACAACGCAGTTTCAACCGATAAAAACGGCGAAGCGACTGTTAAAGGTTTGAGGGTATATGACGATAAAGGCAACAAGATAACCTATACCGTAAAAGAGCTTGGCTTTAAGACTACTTTGGGTGCTCACAGCTATGGCGGTTACACTTGGACGATAAAGAAAGAAAATGCAATCAGCTACAAAGGCTCATATTATGAAGGTGTTTCAAATGCCGTATTCAGCAATTGTGAGAATGCTTATTCAAGATACTACTATGGCAAATCATCAGAAGCAAAATCCAACGCTAACGGTAAGTCATTAACGCTTGACGAGAGCAAAACGGTTACATTTAATTTTCAGAATACAGTTTCTGAAACAGATTTAACTGTTAAAAAGACCTCATACAACGGTAAAGTGTCTGGAGTTTGGTTTGAGGTACAGGACGAAAACGGCAAATATTATGGTGATATTGTTACAGATTCTACCGGAACAGCTAACTATTACAACCGATACGGTTACAAGCTCACAAGCTGTTTAACCGTTCCAAACTCAGCAATTTGTATTCCTATAAAATATAAGGTTGTTGAAAAAGGTTTTCTCGGCGGAAGCAGTTATTATTTCCCTGACAATTACCTTGAAAAGGCTGAATCAGAGTTTAAGACTGCCAACAAATACGGAACAACATCTACTCTTAATTATTCCGTGTACAACGCTCCTGCAACAGGAAGTATTAACATCAATAAGACTTCCGAGGACGGAGTTATCGAGGGCTTGAGCTTTAAGCTCGAATCTTTTGATGACGAACGAGAGTTCGATGATGACCTTATTCCTACTCCTATGGCTTATGATGCAGACGGAAACGAGATTACAAGTATCGTTTTGACTACTGATGAAAATGGTAAAGCAAGTACAGACAATGAGCAGTTTTTTGATGCCAACGGTAACAAAATTGATGGTATTCTGCCATATGTAGTTGACCTAAACGGTTTTCAAATTACTTACAGGCTTACCGAAATCGGCATCAAACAGTCAGACGGAACATACAAGTTTCCGAGCCGTTATGAACTGAAAGATGCAGTCGAATTTACAATCTATGATACCGATGAATACAACTATACATATGATTGTGCCAACACCGTAAAAACAGGTTCGTTACAGGTACAAAAAACATCTGAAGATGATGTTGTGGACGGTTTGTATTTTGAAATAAGCTGTGCTGATACAGGGTTTAACGAAAAAGTAAGCACAAACCTTGAAGGTTTAAGTCCTGAAATTTCAGACTTGCCGATTTATAACAGCGATGACGAATTGCTCAAATATAAGGTGTCAGAACTCGGTGTTCTGAACGATGACGGCACTTATTCTTTACCGTATAAGTACAATAAGCCACGAAGTGTAACCGTCACGCTTGATACTGATACCGTAACCTTTGCAAGTATCAAAAATACTGTAAAAACAGGCTCGGTTAAGCTCACAAAAACAGACGGCACAAAAGCTCTTGGCGGATCAGGTTGGCAGCTCTACAAGTCAGATGACACACCCGTCAGATGCATTCAAAACGGCACAGGTAGATATATGTACCTCTCTGAATCTGAATCTGCAACTGACTGTATGGCAACAAACGGCACTCTGTTAATCCGTAAACTGCCGGTAGGAGATTACTATTTTGTTGAGTCTGTAACTCCGTCAGGCTATATGCCATACGGTAAAAAGGTTGAATTTACAATTTCAGCCGACAATGAAAACACACTTAATATATCATTAACCGTTGCCGATAACAAATCTGTGTTATCTCAAACAGGTGGCGGTGGTATTGCTCCGTTTTACTTCGTTGCCGTGGCACTCGGAGCAATGGCTATAATTTTCATCTATGACTACCATAAACACGGTAGCAAGAAATATAAAAAATCACGAAAGGAAAATCACAAATGAAAAAGAAAATCACACGAATTATGACAGCTATGGTACTTGCCGTTATGATGGTATTTACTGCAATCCCATTTGCAAGTGCCGCAACAAACAACAACGCTCTTGATGAAACAAAGAAGGTTTCATTCACGCTCAATTGTTCTAAGCCCGGCTATACATTCACGGTGTATAAGGTTGCAGAACTCAAAACAACCGAAAATCCGTATAAGACAGGCTATGATTCGCTCATTCCGTCAATCTCTGATGAGATTTTAAGCGGAAAGACATCGAATGTTCTCTCAGCTCTTGACGGTCTTTCTTCAATCCCGTCAACTGCTTCAACAGTTGGCACATTTACTACTTCGGCAACATCTGTAAAAAAGACTTTTTCAAGCCTTGCTCAGGGCTTGTACTACATTAAGGCTACTAACTATCCTGCCGGTGTTAAAAGCGTTACAAACTCTGTTGTATCTCTTCCGTACTACAACAACGGTTGGGTTTACAGCATTAATGCTATCGACCTTGCTACAAAGGTAAATGACGGTGATGTAGTTACAGGTAAGACTATCACAAACAGCACAAAGGATAATGTTAATTTTACCGATGTAAGCCTTGGTGACACAGTAAATTTTGAAATCAAGTCATCGACTGCCGGTTCATCAGAAATGAAACTTAAATCATATACCGTATATGATGAAATGTCAGCCGGTCTTACTCTCGACAAGGACAGCGTAAAGGTTGCACTTCTCAACGCACAGGGCGGTAAGGTTGCTGACCTTACTTCAACTGATTATGCTCTCAATGTAACATCAGAAGTTGATGGTAAAGCTACAACATTTAATGTAGCTCTCACAAACGCTTATCTTCAGAAAAATGACTTTTATGCAGCAGGTGTTACTTATACATCTGTAACTTATTCAGCAAAGCTCAATAAGTACGCTGTAGCAGGAAAGACAGGCAACCCAAACTCAGAAACAAAGCTCGTTTATTCTAACAAGAACGGTGTTGAATCAGAAGTAAACGGTAATACAGTTTATGTTTATACCTTTGCAGTAACAACAAACAAGACAGATACAGACGGAAAGGCTCTCGAAGGTGCAGAATTCAGCCTTTTCAAGACAGAAGAGGACGCAACTGCTCTTACAAATGCCATTGCAAGCGGTGTATCCGACAAGACCGGCAAGGTTACTTACTACAACACAAGTAAAGAAGAAATCAAACTTGCAAGCGGTAAATATTATATTGTCGAAACAAAAGCTCCTACAGGCTACAACATCTACGGTAAGGTTATTCCGGTAACTATTGATGTTACATACGGTGCAACATTAGTAGACGGTTCGTACATCACAAACTGCCCGACAGACGGTACAGCAAGCGTTGATGTTAAGGATACAAAGGTTGTTGTTCCGCAGACAGGCGGTGTAGGAACAGTTATGTTCTACATTCTCGGCACAGCTTTTGCACTCGGCGGTATTGCAACATTGCTCATTCGCAGAAGAGTAAAAGCTACAAACAAGTAATTTCACATTAAACAGAAAGGAGTACAGCACATTGAAAAAATGCAGAAGCAAATGCACCTTGATAATAGGAATAATTTTTATGACTGCATCACTCTGCTTTGTGCTGTACCCTTCTGCATCAAATGCTGTCAATAGTTTTTTCGCAGCATCCACAATTAACAATTATGCCGCAAATCTTGACAGCATTTCAGCAGCCGACAGGTCACAGTACTTGTCGGCTGCTGCTGAATATAACAACAATTTGTCAGAGCTTGTCAATGGCTTTACTTATGATGTAGACAGCGTGATTGACGGATATGACGATATTCTCAATTTTGGTGACGGTCTTATAGGCTACATTGATATTTCAAAAATAAATGTAAAACTGCCTATTTACCACGGGGATGAGGATAAAGTGCTTGAAAAAGGTGTTGCTCATCTGCCAAATACAGCGTTTCCGATAGGCGGTGTAGGCAATCATTCGGTGCTTTCAGCTCACACGGGTTATCCTACGCAGGTGTTTTTTGACAATCTCAACGAGCTTGAAATCGGTGATGAAATCAAGGTGTCCGTGCTTGATGAAACGCTTACCTATGCTGTAACAGCAAAAAACATTGTTAAGCCCGACAACATATCGTTACTGTCAGTTGACGAAGAAAAAGACCTATTAAGCCTTATAACTTGTTATCCCTACGGTGTTAACAGTCACAGACTTATTGTGACAGCCGAAAGGGTATCTGAAACCGCTTCGCCTGATACTGCCATAAAAGCAGAAACTAATAACAGAAGTTTTGATTTTATTCTACTGGCAATAATTGCAATAGCAATAACAGCTGTTATTGCTACATTTGCTGTCAGAAAAAGGAGGAAAAATAATGCCTGATATTACAATAGACAAATCATCACTTGTCTATGATGATAACGAATTCGAGTATAAAACAAGAGTTCCCGGTACTTTCGGGGAGGATATTCGTTATCTTTGGATTAAAAAAGACGATGTTGATGAAATCAACGAAGGCAAAACCATACTCACATCATTGGATGATGAGAGTAAATATATGCTTTATGACAAAGATGATAATCTTGCCGAAACAGTCAGGGGGTCAGAACTGTACATAAATCATTATGATCCGGTTAAGGAAAAAGAAAACACAGAAAGCAAAAATTTTGACACTATTAATGAAAAAAAGTCCAAAAGTGTCGGTGTAAAAGAAGAAAATTTACAATCTGTTCCGACTGAACCGATTGTAACCGAAACATCAAAAGACACAGAATTTTCTATTCCGATTTTTGCTACCCTTTATGACAAATGCAATCGCAAAATTGATGAGCTTAACAGCAAAAATGATAAGTTCAATGCAAAAATTGAAAAGCTCAATATAAAAAAGTCCCGAAATGCAGAGTTTGTATCTACGATTGAATCCTTGAAAGATATTGTGCCAAAACCTGTATATACTGCTCTTTCGCTCTTGGCAACAGAAAGACGGCAAAAGATAGTCAGTATTAACGAGAAAATTTCTGCCCACAAACTGAATATCAAATCCAATGAAAATAAAATTCAGAAACATCAAAGCCGTGCTGATTTCTGCATTAAAATCCACAAATTTCTCGACAATATGAAGTCACCTGACGGACGCAAAGAAAATTTCGTTAAAGGGATTCAAGAGTATCGAATGATGTCGATGCGAACAACCTCAGAAAAATTTGATGCTACTCAAAATAAACTTGACAGTGCTCTAAAAGCGTACAGTCAAACTCATTATATGTCTGAAAAGCTCAAACTACAAAAGCAGATTAACAAGCTCACAACAAAAAAAGAAAAGTTAATGCGAAAGCTCAAGGCACTTGACGAGTGGTCTGCAAAGTTTGATGCAGTCAAAGCAATGCCCGATAAAGAAGCTGACAATATCATCAACAAGAGCTGTCAGAATATTGTTGATGAGTTTACTACCAACCCACAGGCTCTCAAGAAACAGGCGGATACGATTGTAAGTTCAACTGCAAAAGTTATTTTCGAAGAAAACTATCTTAAAAATGCTGAAATGTCGATTGAGGACGATTATGACAGTATTGACGGTATTATCAATAACGGCAATAAGCAGCAGGAATACGAAAAACTCAAAGAGCCTGATAAGAAATCCGAACGCAGAACAGCACCTTTATCGAGAAATCAGATTAAGCAAAATGCAAACACTATTGCTCATAATGAGCAACGAACGAATGATAAAACCAAAACTCAGGGACAAGAATTATAAAGCTATTTTAGACCTGTGCCATTCAGGCACAGGTCTTTTTTTAAGAGGTGAATGAAATAAATGATTGAATTATATGGAAACAAAATATGGAACAGCAACACTCCCAATAAATATAAAAAAGTAATCATTGCGAGTGAGGATAGTCTTGATAATATATGTCAGGAACTTGAAAATTCAGGACTTAATTATTGTGCATATATTTTTAACGGAGAAGCACATATTGCCATTGGCAGAGCTACTGCAAATAATATTGATAAGTTGGATATTGATTATCAGACTGTTATTGAATGTAATTCAAAAGTCTATAAAACCAACAACATCATAGGAACTACAACCTACGATTCTATTGAGGATAAATTATACCGTAAGTACAATACCGATTTTGCCTATAAAATCGGTCAAAGACTTACTGAGCAAGGCATCCTTTTTTCAGGCAGAATTTACGGAAAAACAACAACTATTACTGTTGACAAGCAATATGCTGATACCTTGAATAAAATATCTGCTGAACTTAAAGAACAGCGAGCATCATTTATGTCAAAATCTGAGGTTGTTCAAAATGAATCACCGGAAGAATCAAAATCAGTTAATGAAAAAATATCTGAATTACATTTTAATGAATCGCAACTTTCGGCACTTGCACCGTCTGTAAAATTTATCCAAACGAGAAACGATGATAATTTGACTGATAACTTTGTTTCATTGTTTTCTGACTGCACTGATTTTTATGAATCACAACTTTCTGCTCTTGCCGAAATTTATGTTGACACATATCGAAGTTTTTCGGATAAATCTTTGATATTTGCAGATACATCAAGGTTTAATGATTTAAAACAGCGTTTTGTTAATGATAACATTACTGCAAAATTAACTGAAAATCGTGGTTACTCAACTACTCAGTTTGAAATTATCAGAGAAATGGTAACTTACGGTATGAGCGAATCAGTAATCAACTTGCTTGATTACACTTTTTCGATTGATGAAATGCAAAACTTCTTTACAGCATACAAGAACGGCTCGTATGAAGATTTAATCAATCTCATTGCAGATATTAAAGGTACTACACGCACGGATATTGAAGGGCAAATTGAGGGCGGTACATACACTCCTGCTTTACCCGACTTTAACACTCTTGAGAAAACCCTTTATTTTCAAGAGTCCGAAGTCGAAAGTATTACATATATGTACTATAATCCTGACGCATACTCCGGCGGTCAGTTTGTAATTACCGAGGTATCTTACAAACAGATAGCGGAAGCTAACAAAGAATACGGAGATGATTTTTCAGGATTCTTTGATTTTCTTGATACAACAGGCGAACAAAGGTTAATTGATATCGGTAGCGAAAGTTTCAGAACCGCTATTAAAAAGTTTTACAGCGGTACGGAGTTTGCCGAAGGTCTTAATGCAGATATTCAGCACAAGCTCGTTGAGCTTGCAGTAGTTCCCGAAATCAAATTACCTGAAGTACGGAAAATAGAACTTATAAAGGTCGGTGATTTTTATGAAGTCAGAGGTGAGAACGCAAAAACCGTTGCAGATATTCTCGACCTTGTTTCTACAACAAGAAACATTAACGGTTCTTCAGTTGATACAGTCGGATTCCCTGATTTTAAACTGAATGATAATACTGAACTTCTTAAAACACAAGGATTTACTGTGAATATCAAATATGAGGAGCTTGCACCGTTTTATGAGGAACACGACGAGCTTGACGACATAGATCCCGCAGTTATTCGTCAGCAGCTTGAGGACGCAGGGATAGTCAACGGTGAGCTTGTCGATGAAGATAAGCTGAACAGTGATCCATTTATTCAACAGGTTATGGCTGTCGCAGAATCCGATGCCGGTGCTCTGAATGTCAGCTCAGAAGAAATCGTTAATCAATTTAATTCAGAAAATGAAATCGTCCCGATAAACGAGCCTGAACAAACTGAGTCTGTACAGGAAATAATTCGTCCGACAATTACTTGTGATTGGAGTGAAAGTCCGGTATTTGAGAACGGCAAAACATACTCTGTTTCTGAATTTGATAAACTTATGAAAAATGCCGATGACGAATGGGTTGAGCAAAGACAGCTTGAAATTGAGGAATACGGCAGTGAAAATGCGGTTGCAGAAGCATACAGAAACGGTGAACTTGACAATATTCATCTTGGTTATGAAAAAACGAAATTTATTATTAATATGCCGAACGGTACGAAATACACCGAACGGCAGGACATCGGGGACGGCATTGGCGGTGTGATTGATTTTCTTGAGCAGTATTCACAGTACTCTGCTGTTGTTAAATTGCTTAAAGATGATATTGCAAAAGAAGAACAGGCTGCCGAATATCCTGAAAAAGAGAGCAACGCAGAAAAAAACAACAACAATACCGAATTAAATAGCATTGATGAGCTTGCTATGCAGCTTGAAAATGACGAAAAGTCAACTTCTGAGAAATCTTCTGTAGGTAAAAACAATTTTATTTGGACATCGGCAGACGAACACGCTCCGGTAACTTCTCAACCCACCTTGTTTGACAGTATACCTGTATCAGATGTTTCATCTGATGAAACCACCTCTCACGAAAACTATGTACTTGAAGACAGAGAATCTGTTACTGGTGCTAAAACTAAGTACCGTAACAATATAACCGCTATCAAAGTTTTAAAACAAATCGAAGCTGAATACAGAACAGCAACACTCGAAGAACAGAAACAGCTTTCCTTATACAGCGGTTGGGGCGGACTCGCTAATGCATTTGAATCAGATAATGACAAATGGAAAAATGAATATTCCGAACTGAAAGAATTGCTTACTGATGACGAATATACCGCAGCAAGGTCATCTGTACTTGACGCATTTTTTACCGATAGCGTAATCATTGACAGCATTTACAAAGTTATGCAAAATGCAGGTTTTAAAGGCGGAAATATACTTGAGCCGGCTATGGGCATCGGTAATTTCTTCGGCAGACTGCCCTCGGAATTGCGTGAAAACAGCAAGTTATACGGTGTTGAAAAAGACAGTCTGTCGGGCAGAATAGCTCAAAAGCTGTATCCGCAGGCTGACATAACGATTGACGGATTTGAAAATACTCATTTTCAGGATAACAGCTTCGATGTTGCAATCGGTAATATTCCTTTCGGTGATTTTGGAGTAATTGATAAAAAATACAGTTCTCAAAATCTCAAAATTCACGATTACTTCTTTGTGAAATCACTTGATAAAGTGCGTGACGGCGGTGTTGTTGCTTTTGTAACATCCAAAGGTACGCTCGATAAAAAGGACAGCTCATTTCGCCGAGCTTTGGCGGAAAAAGCTGATTTAGTCGGAGCTGTCAGACTGCCGAATAATGCTTTTAAATCAGCAGGAACGGAAGTTACTCCCGATATTATCTTTCTCCAAAAGCGTTCTGTACCACTTGAAAATATCCCATCTTGGGTAAATGTGGGAACAACCGAAAACGGTTTATCAATCAATAATTATTTTATTGAACATCCTGAAATGGTTCTCGGTGATATTGTTCAAGGCAACAAGCTCTACGGACGAACAGATGATACAATGTGTGTACCGTTTGCTGACGGTAGACCATTATCACAACTGTTACCTGAAGCTGTAAAAAATATTGTATTTACCTATTCACCGGCAAAAGAGGTAATATCGCCTGTTTTTAAAACAGAAGCTGTTATATCAAAACCCGAAGGACTTCGTTCACAGAGCTACTATAAATCAGGCAACGAGATTTATTTTTACGGCAGCAATTCCGCAGGAGAATTAGTTACTGTGTCGGCTAAGGATTTACTTGATAAAAAGTACACAACAAAAAACATTGACAGACTTACTGCGTTTATGGAAATCCGTGATACTTTAAGAGAACTACTTGAGGTGCAACAGCACGATAACAATGATGCGGAAGTCGAACAATTGCAGCATAGGCTTAACACAATCTATGACAACTTTTATGATAAGTACGGTCTTATACATAGCAGATACAACCGTAATATTCTCGGATTTGACGGAGCGTATCAGCTTGTGGCATCTCTTGAGCAGGACTATGATAAAAATACCTTGATTAAAAAATCGGATATTTTCACTCAGCGTGTAAATGTTCCGAAACCGCAGATTGAACATATTGATACTGCATCGGAAGCTCTTGCCGTTTGTATCGCCGAAAAAGGATATATTGACTTTGATTATATGAGTAATCTTACCGATATTGACAAAGCAAGTCTTGAAGAAAGTTTGCGTAATAACGGTGAAATATATCCTATACCTATGAATACGGAAAATAATGAATATACATATCAGACCGCATCAGAATATCTATCAGGCGATATATATGCTAAACTTGATACAGCAGAATCCTATGCTGCTGTTGACAATAATATCTATAGAGCTAATGTTACTGCTCTTAAAGCAGCATTACCTACTCCGCTTAAAGCAGGAGATATTGATGTTAATCTCGGAGCTACTTGGATTGCTCCAGAATACTATGAGCAATTTATGTACAAGTTGTTTGAAACACCTCTTTTCAATCGTTCTGACGGCATTTTTAAGGACAGTAAAATATCTGTAGAATACTCTGAATATTCCGGTAAATGGTTTATTTCACACAAGGCAGCAGATAAATCTGTAACAGTAACAAAAACATACGGAGCTTGCGGTTATTCGGGATATCAAATTCTTGAAGCAGCTCTTAATTTATCAGAGCCAAAGGTATACAAAGATAAGCTTGACGAGTACGGACGGATTATGTTTGATAAAAATAACAAACCAATCCGAGTGATTGATGTGCCGGCAACTCAGGTTGTTCAACAAAAAGCGAATAAGATACGCAGAGAGTTCAAAAACTGGCTGTTTAGCGATCCCGTAAGACGGTCCGATATAGTTGATACATACAATCGTACTTTTAATTGTATTAAACCACGAGAATATGACGGCTCACACCTTACTTTTCCGGGAATGAATTCAAATATTGAACTGCACGAACATCAGAAAAATGCAATAGCTCACGCTATTTACGGTGGTAACACTCTGTTTGCTCATTCAGTCGGAGCCGGCAAAACTTTTGAAATGATAGCAACGGCTATGGAATGTAAACGGCTCGGTTTGTGCCACAAATCCTTGTTTGCTGTACCGAATCATCTGACAGAACAGGTGGGAGCAGACTTTTTGAAGCTCTATCCCAATGCAAACATATTGGTTGCAACAAAAGATGATTTTAAGGCTGAAAATCGTAAAAGACTGATGAGCAAAATTGCGACAGGCAATTATGATGCGGTTATCATCGGTCATACTCAACTTAAAATGCTACCGTTATCACCTGAAAGGCAGGAAAATATTTTCAAAGAGCAGATTGATAATATCGTTGCCGGTATTGCCGAACTAAAATACCAAGAAGGCAATTCTTTTAAGGTCAAGGATATGGAACGAACTAAGCGTAGTCTTGAACAACAACTTGAAAAATTACAATCAAGTAAAAAAGACAACACGGTGTACTTTGAGGAACTCGGTATTGATAAACTCTTTGTCGATGAAGCACACGAATTTAAGAATTTGTTCTGTACAACAAAACTGCAAAATGTTTCGGGTATTTCTTCGAGGGCATCTCAGAGAGCGACAGAGTTATTCGCTAAGTGCCGTTACCTTGACGAAAAAACCGGCGGTAAGGGTGTTGTATTTGCTACAGGAACTCCTCTCTCTAACAGTGTAACAGAACTACATACAATGATGAGATATCTCAACTATGATTTCCTTGCAAGTCATAATAATATGCAAAACTTTGACAACTGGGTATCTACATTTGGCGTACAGAAAAAAGAATATGAGCTTGCTCCTGCTGGCAACAAATTCAAGGAACGCACACGCATTGCAGAATATGCAAATTTACCGGAACTTATGTCAATGTTTAAAACGATTGCAGATGTCCGCACGGCTGATACTCTTAACCTTAAAGTGCCTGACTGTGAATTACACATTGTTGATGTTGAACCTACAGAATTACAGACTGAACTTGTTGAAGAATTATCAGACAGAGCTGATGAGGTCAACAACGGTTCCGTTGATCCGTCACAGGATAATATGCTCAAAATTACCGGTGACGGCAGAAAGCTCGGTCTTGACCCCCGACTTATCAATCCGTCATTTGAAGATGATCCCGGTACAAAACTTAATGTTTGTGTCAATAATGTTTTTGATATTTACGAAAAAACAAGCGACAAAAAGCTGACACAGATTGTATTTTGTGATTTGGGTGTTCCGAGCAAAAACTCATCTGCTGATGGCAATAAAGATGACGATACAAAAAGTGTGGCAGAACTTGACTCGCTTGAAGAGTCAGGAAAGTTTTGTGTGTATGATGATATTAGAGATAAGCTGATTGCAAAAGGTGTATCGGCTGATGAAATAGCTTATATTCACAACGCTAAAAGTGAAACCCAGAAGTCTGAGCTTTTTGCAAAAGTCAGAAGCGGTGAGGTGAGAATTTTACTCGGCTCTACGGGTAAAATGGGAACAGGCACAAATGTACAGGACAGGATCATTGCTCTGCACGATTTAGATGTTCCGTGGCGACCGTCCGACCTTGAACAAAGACGAGGAAGAATGGTTCGACAGGGCAATATTAACGATAAGGTACATCTTTATCGTTATGTAACAAAAGGAACTTTTGATGCCTACAGCTATCAGCTTTTGGAGAAAAAGCAGAAGTTTATAAGTCAGATTATGACCTCGAAAGAGCCCGGCAGAAAATGTGCAGATGTTGACCAAGCTGCATTGACTTACTCTGAAATCAAGGCTCTTTGTACAGGCGATGAGCGTATCCGTGAAAAGCTGACTCTTGAAAACAGAGTAAAAGAATTGCAGGCACTCAAGTCTGAATACAACAGCACACGATACGAACTTGAGGACAAGGTGAACGCTTATCCCAAAGAACGCAAAAAATTACTTCTTGATATAGGCAATATCAGCAAGGATATGGAAACGGTAAAAAACATACCTTTTGATGTCAAAACTGAAAGTTATCGGGTTAAGATTACTATAGGAAAAGATGCTTACTCACTCCTAGATGATGAATCAAGAAAAGTAGCTGCAAAAGCATTAACTAACGCTGTAGCACAGGTCAAAGGGGATGCTAACAAGAATAAGAGAATCGCCATAGGGGGACTCGGCAACTTTGGTGTTGAGATAATCAATGACGGATATTTCCTTGATAAAATAACCGCAACTCTTCGTGGTAATTATACTTATTCAGTTGAACTGGGCGTATCAAGTATTATAAATCTTAAAAAGATTGAGAACTTGCTTTTTAAGGTTGAAAATGTTCTGAATGATAAAAAATCAGAACTCAATAAGCTTGATATTGACTATAAGACTGCACAGAATATGCTTCACAAGCCGTTTGAGTTTGAGGATGAACTTAACAACAGTACAAAAAGGCTTGATGAGTTGACAACTGCCTTAAACATTGATATGTCAGAACACAAAGTAGATAAACCCAAAAAGACTCATTATTTTGGTAAGGATTTTATTCTTGGAAAAAACAAATCATCAAAGCAAATACAGAACAATGAAGTTATGAAATCAGAACCTAAAAGGAGTGAACAAGAGTTGTGATTATAATAGCTTGAAACGGCTTTAAACAGCTCTTTATTCCGATTTTGCGGTAGATAAATATTTTTTATTTAATTTAAAAAGCAGCCGTTCAGATGGCTCTGAACGGCTCTTTTTTGTTGTCCTTAAAACTTGCAAATTTGCCGATTTTGACATATAATAATATGTAAAGAAAATGA
>ENA-OZIL01000156-OZIL01000156.1-human-gut-metagenome-genome-assembly--contig:-NODE-156-length-35701-cov-9.073444_pt1 | contig 35701 bp, 26 predicted proteins | sample MGYA00244057_ERZ653706 | MGnify/ENA primary metagenome ERZ653706 (study PRJEB26926, sample SAMN06165266) | human gut metagenome | biome: ENVO:00009003; feature: ENVO:2100002; material: ENVO:00002003...
CGAGATCTGCACGCGTAAGATCGTCGGCAGCGTCAGATGTGTATAAGAGACAGGAATATACTGGAAAAAATGATATAATATTTCTTCGATTGGCTAATACCATTCTTGTTATAGTAGCTATTCTTTTAATCTTATATTTGAAAGATTTTGTTTTAGATATGCCTTACATCATAAACAAACAGTATAGTTATGCAGAAGGATATGTAACTGAACAATCTCATGGTGGTGCAGATATATCTTCTGAAAGAAGAAGTATTTTTCTATATGATAAAGTTAAAGATGATGAAATCGAAATCACAGTATTTTCAAGGTATATTGATAAAAATACTTATTTAAAGGTACAATATCTTCCGCATACGAAATATGGTGCTATTGTAGAAATTAAATAATTCATTCTAAAAAGAAAATTTCCAGTTTGTATAACTGGCAACCCAACCACAATTAAATCTTCACAGCTTTGCTAAGCAGGAAATCTGAAAAGGTCTCCTGCTTTTTTGCACCTAAAATTAAATATGGAACTCTAAGGCACTTGCTGTTTTCGTTTTGAAAATGACAGGTGCTTTTTTCGTTTCAGGAAAGGAGTCACATGAATGTATTTGAAGTTGTAAAAGAAAATGTTACTGCCCGACAAGCCGCAGAAGCCTATGGCTTGAAAGTGGGTCGCACAGGTATGGCGTGCTGTCCGTTTCACTCAGATAAGTCCCCCAGTATGAAGCTGGATGAACGCTATTACTGTTTTGGCTGCGGAGCAACCGGAGACGCTGTTGATCTCACAGCGAAGCTATTCGGTATCGGGCTGAGGGAAGCTGCTGTCAAACTTGCTGAAGATTTTGGTCTTAACTATGACAGCCGACAAAAGCCCAGTGTCCGCCCTCGTATTCGTGAGCCGACACCGGAACAGAAGTATCAAAAAGGAGAAAATCATTGCTACAAGGTGCTGACGGATTATTTTCATCTTCTTAGAGAATGGGAAAAGAAATACGCTCCTAAACAGCCGGATGAGGAATGGAATCCCCTGTTTGCAGAAGCACTGCATAAGAAGAACTATATCGAATATCTGCTTGATATTCTTCTGTATGGTTCATTGGAGGAACGAAAAGCACTTGTGGCAGAACAGAGAAAGGAGGTGTTAAAACTTGAACAGCGAATTGCAGAACTGTCAGCAGACAGAACCATGCACAGTAGAAGAAATCCGAAACAGCTTAGAGCAGAGCGAGAAAGGTAAGGTTTATAATACTGCCGCAAATTATAAGCGTGTTCTGCAATATGATCCACTTTTGAAAGGGGCTATCCGAAAAAATCTTCTGACCGAAAGAATCGACATTGTGAAGCCCCTCGGTTGGTATCGTGACAGCCCGACATTGACGGATGTGGATGTGAAATATCTGCTCCTATATTTTGAAGAAAACTATGGATTGACCGTAGAGAAGAAAATCATAGACGCAGTTGCGGTTATTGCCAACGAAAACCGTTACCACCCTGTCTGTGATTTTCTTAATGCCCTGCAATGGGACGGAACAGAACGCATACGCTTCTGTCTGCACCGCTTTCTCGGTTCTGATACAGATGATTACACCTATGAAGCATTGAAGTTGTTTCTGTTGGGTGCTATCTCACGAGCCTTTAAGCCGGGGTGCAAATTTGAGGTTATGCTCTGTCTTGTGGGCGGTCAGGGAGCTGGAAAGTCCTCTTTCTTCCGTTTGCTTGCGGTCAATGATGACTGGTTCTCTGATGACTTGAAAAAGCTGGATGATGAAAATGTGTACCGCAAAATGCAGGGGCATTGGATTATTGAAATGTCGGAAATGATTGCAACCGCTAACGCTAAGAGCATTGAAGAAATCAAGTCCTTTCTGAGCCGCCAAAAGGAAACCTATAAGATACCGTATGAAACACATCCGGCAGACAGAAAACGACAATGTGTGTTTGGAGGTTCTTCTAATACCCTTGACTTTCTTCCCCTTGACCGAACAGGCAACCGCCGCTTCGTTCCGGTTATGGTCTATCCTGAAAGGGCTGAGGTTCATATTTTGGCGGATGAACAGGCTTCCAGAGAGTATATCAATCAGATGTGGGCAGAAGCTATGGAGATTTACAGAAGCGGCAATTTCCGTCTGAGATTCAGTCCGGCTATGAACGATTATCTGAAAGCCCACCAAAAGGATTTTATGCCGGAGGACACAAAGGCAGGACAGATTTTAGACTATCTGGAACGCTATTCCGGCAGCATAGTCTGCTCTAAGCAGCTTTACAAGGAAGCACTGGGGCATGATTATGACGAACCGAAACAATGGGAACTGCGAGAGATCAATGACATTATGAATAACGCTGTCACAGGCTGGATGGCGTTCAGCAATCCGAGATATTTTCCAGAGCCTTACCGCAGACAAAAGGGCTGGGAGCGTATCAGGAACGACAACGAGCCTGACAACAGCATGGATGGTTTTCAGGAAATCCCGACAGAGGAAATGGAACAGTTAGGACTTCCGGAGGAATGGTTGAAGCAAAAATAAAAGCCCGTTGTCGCTTCGGTTGTCGAGCCGGTTGTCGGTCTGGTTGTCGGGCAAAAATCCCGAAAGCCTTGATATTGCGGCACTTTTCCCTCTCTGACAACCATGACAACCAATATTATAAAGAAAAAGGAAATAGTAAAAAAATAGTATCGCCCGATAAAGAAAAAAGGTTTTCTGATGTCCGTTGTCGGAACTTCGTTGTCAGACCTTTCCTTGTCGGGCTTTTTTCATTTAATTAGGAGGAATATCGTATGACAAATATCGTGAACAGTACACTACCCACCCCAAATAACCATTCGGAGAAAAATAAACCGGATGGAGTTTTTGTGATTAAGCAAGGCAAAACAAATTATAAAGTCAAAGTGTTTTTTGACCATAGTAGCGGTTTGACTGCTGAGGACAGATTGAAACGCATTATTCAGGCAGAAGCAGAGAGAGAATCTGCGTAAGTAATATGAAAAATATCCATGCACCCCCTTGACAAAAGCTTTCAGAAGATACCCTCCTGTCCGCTATGGAGAACGCAGGCAAGGATGATATTCCCGATGAGGCAGAGCGAAAAGGTCTTGGCACGCCTGCGACCAGGGCGGCAATCATCGAAAAGCTGGTAGCCACGGGCTTTGTGGAGCGCAAGCGGGCGAAGAAGGCCGTCAGCCTTGTGCCTGCCCATACCGGCGTTTCCCTCATCACCGTGCTGCCGGAGCAGTTACAGTCCCCGCTTCTCACCGCCGAATGGGAATACCGCTTGCAGCAGGTGGAGCGCGGCGAGCTTTTCCCGGACGAGTTCATGACCGGCATTGCGGATATGCTCACGGAGCTGGTAAAAACCTACAAGGTCATCTCCGGCGCGGAGGTGCTGTTCCCCTCCGGCCGGGAGATCATTGGCAAATGCCCCCGCTGCGGCGGCGACGTGACCGAGAGCAAAAAGGGCTTCTTCTGCGAGAAAAACGACTGCCGCTTCGGGCTGTGGCGGGACAACAAGTTCTTTGCCGCCAAGCGCGCCGCTCTGACAAAAAAGGTCGCCGCCGCGCTGCTTGCAGACGGGCGAGTGAAGCTTACCGGCCTCTACTCCGAAAAGACCGGCGGCACCTACGACGCCACCGCCGTGCTGGAGGATACCGGCGAGAGCGTCCGCTTCCGTTTGGAATTTGACAAGGGGGCGAGGACATGAAGCTCTCCAAGCTGGAGCAGGAAAGTATCATCCTCTACAACGAGGAAGAATCCACCGCCAGCATCTACACCCACGACCCGAAGCTGAAGCGCAAGCTCAAGCGCCTTGCGGAGAAATACCCGGACAAGGTGTACCCGGATAAGGCCGTCCATGCCGGAGCGGTCAGCTACGCCGTGCCGAAAAGCTGCGTCAGCGTCCGGGAGCCGTTCAGCGACGAGCGGCGCAGGGCCGCCAGCGAACGCGCCAAAAACGCCGGATATACGCCGCCCGCAAGGAGTATCTGCTCCGAAAACGAATAAGAACCGAGCGCCCGCACAGGAAAGCCTACCCCTGCGCGGGCGCTGCCATTTTAGGGGTAAACAGCCCATGAAATGAAAGGAAGTGCCTATGACACGAAAATCTCCGTATCCGACAAGAGCGGATTATCCGGCATTGATTGAAAACGCCAAGCCTGCGCTGCGCGAGCTGCTGGAAGCGGCCTCGTATGAACGGAGGATCGCCGTTCTCAACGAATGTTCTCTCGATGTGGTCAATACCGTCTGCACGATCATGGTGCTGGGGCGGCACAGCCTCTATCTTCGCCGCAAAAAGCCCTTCAACGCGCCGGACGCGGTATTTGTCCGGTGGGCGGCGGACCTGTGGACGCTGCGGGAGCAGGACAAGGAAGGCGACATCCGCTATCTCTGCGGAAAAACGGATTTACGGGAATATCTTTCGCGGGGGCTTCAGCTCCTGCGTGTCGACCTGATGAAAGGAGGAACCTATGCCAGAGAAACCCGGTAAAAACAGAGAACAGCTCAAGGAGATCACCGACCGCATCGAGGCGGGTATCCGCGACATCTTTGAATCCGGCGATATGGAAAAGTACCGCAATTACCTGCGCACCATGAGCCGGTTTCACAATTATTCTCTCAACAATCAGGCGCTCATCCACTTGCAGCGCCCGGACGCCACACTTGTGGCGGGCTACAACCGCTGGCGGGACAAGTTCTCCCGCCATGTGCTGCGGGGCGAGAAGGGCATCACCATCATCGCGCCCACGCCGTATAAGAAGAAAATAGAGCAGGAAAAGCTCGACCCGGACACGAAGCTGCCCATTCTGGATGCGGACGGCAAAATCGTCACCGAGGAAAAGGAGATCGAGATCCCCATGTTCCGCCCGGTCAAGGTGTTCGACTATGCCCAGACGGACGGAAAGCCTCTGCCGGAGCGTGTTGCCAGCCCCGTCGCCAACCTGACAGGCAGCGTTGAGAATTATGAGGCGTTCATGGAGGCGCTGCGCCGTTCCTCTCCCGTGCCGGTGGAGGTAAAGCCGTTGTCTGCGGATATGGACGGCTATTTCAGCCCCAAATCCCAGAGCATCACGCTGCGGGAGGGCATGAGCGAGGTGCAGACGGTATCCGCCGCCGTCCATGAGATCGCCCACGCCAAGCTCCACAACTACGGCTTGCAGCAGCCAGAGGAGCGCAGGCATAAGAGCCGCAATACCGAGGAGGTGGAGGCCGAAAGCATCTCCTTTATGGTCTGCGCCTACTTCGGCATCGAAACCGGCGCAAACAGCTTCGGTTATGTGGCAACGTGGTCAAAAAACGCCGAGCTGCCGGAGTTCCGTGCCAGTCTGGACACCATCAGCAAGACCGCAAACGGCATCATCACCGACGTGGAAAAGCATTTCGCGGAGGTTTGCAAGGAGCGCGGCATCGAGCTTCCCAAGGACACGGAATATGAGCTTGTCACCATCCCACCCTCCCGCGCCGACGCGCTGGCCTTCGCCGCCGACTACGCGGCGTTCCTGCGCCGGGGGCTGAACGTTCCCGACAGCGCAGAAGGATCCACAGCGGCTTCGGTTGCGGACAGGCTGCTTGCCGGAGAGGGCGCAGAGCTGCGGAAGGAGCTGGAGGATTTCGTCAAGCTGGCAGACGAGATCGGCATCGACGACGGCTCCCATGGGCTTCTGGAACGCTTCAACGGCCTGTTCCGTCAGGAATGGCGGGCCAAGGAGGAACCGCAGCCGGAGGTTGAAACGGAAACGCCGAATGCTGAGGACGAGCTGCCGCCCCTGCCGGAGCTGGAGCAGGGCTATCCCATGCCGGATACCGGCATCGGCTTTTTGGAAATGTATCAGTACGGCTACACGGACGGCAGCGCCATGCTGCCGCTGACCAAGGAGCGCGCCATGGAGCTGTTCATGCAGGACGTTCCCGTGTTCCTGCTCTACGGCGACAACACCGAGGCCATGGCGCTGGACGCCGAGGACATTTCCTCCCACACCGGCGTATTCGGCGTGGAGCGCGAGGAATGGGACGCGGTGCGCGGCGTTGTGACGCTGAGCGAACAGGCGGACACGGAGAAGCTGTTTCTGGAAAACCCGCAGGACGCTTTCCTCATCTATCAGATCCGGCGCGGCGGTGAATTGGACGCTTACCGCTTCATGAACTATGACTACTTGCAGAGCAAGGGCGTCACGCCGGAGCGCGGCGGCTACGACGCGATCTACACCGGAGGGTTTATGGATTATGGGAATGTCAGAACCAATCTGGATATGATTTATCAGCGGTTTAACGTGGATCACCCTGCGGATTTCAAGGGACACAGCCTGTCGGTCAGCGACATCGTTGCCCTAAAGCAAAACGGCGTAGTATCCTGTCATTACGTTGACAGCATCGGCTTCCGGGAGCTTCCCAATTTCCTCAAGCCGGAGAACTACCTCAAAAATGCGGAGATGGCCATGGAGGACGACTACGGCATGATCGACGGCATCATCAACAACGGTCCCAAACAGCCCACCGTGGCCGGTTTGGAGGCACAGGTCAAGGCGGGCTTTTCCATCTCCCTGACGGAGCTGGCTGCGGCCTCTCACCGCGAACAGAAGAAGCCCTCCGTGCTGGAAAAGCTCAGGGAAAGGATGCCGGAGCAGTCGAAAAACAAAACAGCGCCCAAACGGAGCGCGGAAAGAGAGCTTTGATATGAAAAACAACCCATTTACCCATGAAGAAATCAGCCTCATGAGCATCTACAACGCGGCAGGCACCCGCGAGGGCCTGATCGCGGCTCTCACAGAAATGCGGGGGTATCTGGACGCGGAGGAGGCCGAGCTGCGGGAGCTGACGGACAGCGCCCTCGCAAAGCTGCGAGGCATTACCGACGCGGAGTACGCCGCCCTTGACCTGACGCCGGATTTTGACCTCTGAGCAAAGCTGACTGTTTTACGGTCAAGAGCCGGAAAAATCGCAGATTTGCCGCTGGGAGCGCGCCGGATGAGGAATGTATCATCCGGCGCGTTTCCTATGAAAAAACGAAAACCACGATAAAACCATGAAGGGAGGATTTTGCTTATGCCAAACAAACTGCAAGCCTACGCGGAGCAGGCGGAGCGCACCGCGCGGCAGATCACCGGCAGCCATCTGGCGTGGACGGCGTTCCTGACCACCGCCGCAAGGCTGTATAAATACCCCTACAACGAGCAGCTCATGATCTATATGCAGCGCCCGGAGGCCACCGCCTGCGCGGAGTACGACTTCTGGAACGAGAAAATGGGGCGCTATGTCCGGCGCGGCAGCACGGGCATCGCCCTCATTGACGCTACCGGCTACAAGCCCCGGCTTAAATACGTCTTTGACGTTTCCGACACCGGCGGCAAGGAAAACGCCCGCCGCGTCAACCTATGGGAGCTGAAAGACGCGCATACCGACAGCGTGAGCGCCATGCTGGAGCGTAATTACGGCGTTTCCGGCAAAAACGGCCTTGCGGAGCAGTTCGAGAGCGTCGCTTCCCAGCTTGCTGCGGAATACTGGCGCGACCATTCCCGCGACATCCTCGGCATCGTTGCGGATTCCTATCTGGAGGAGTATGATGATTACAACATCGAGGTGGCGTTCAAAAACGCCGCGGCGGTCAGCATCACCTACTCCCTCATGTCCCGCTGCGGGATGCAGCCGGAGGATCACTTTGAACACGAGGACTTTTTCAGCATCTTTGATTTCAACACCCCGCGCACGGTAGCAGCCCTCGGCACGGCGGTCAGCGAGATCAACGAACAGGTTTTGCGGCAGATCGAAGTCACCATACGAAATTATGAGCGCGAACACAGCGCGGAAAGGACGGCAGAGCATGGAGAACAACCTGACTTACACGAAGAACGGAGATTACATGATTCCCGACCTGAAGATCGAGGTGCCGGAGCAGCCCCTCGGCAAGTACGGGCGGATGCGCCAGAAGTACCTGAAGGAGCATCGCCCCATTCTCTGGAACCAGATGATCTTGGAGGAAACCCTGTTTCCGCACCTGCTGGAGATCGAGCAGGCGGCGCAGAGCCGTCTGGAGCAGATGATGCCGGAGCTGGCGGCGGAGGCCGGAGCGACGGAAGCGCTGAAAGCCAGCGATCCCATGAAATGGGTGGGCCTGATGAACACCTGCAAGGCGCAGGCGGAGGAAGTGATTCTCGCGGAGCTGATCTACGTATAACAGAACACCCCACACGGGGCGGTCAGCTATCCTTTTTCCCCACCGAAGCGGAACAAATTGTATCCATTGAAGAAGCGGAGAGCGCACAGACGCCCTTCGCTTTTTCCGTTTCTCAGGCGCAGCTTGACCATGTGCTGCGGCTGGGCGGCAACGCGGACAACACCCGCATGGTCATTGCCGCCGCGTTCCAGAAGCAGAAGTCTGTGGAAGACATTGCCGCGCTGCTGCAAAGCACCTTTCACGGCGGCAACGGCTTCAAAACCCCGGAGGGCGAGCTTTCCGTGTGGTACGCCGTAGACGGCATCCACATTGCCCCCGGCAGAAGTGCGGAATATGTGCGCAGCGCGCAGGTAATTGCGTGGCCGGACGCCGCCGCGCACATTTCCCAGCTTATGGACAGCGGCGCGTATGCCTCCAACGTGGAGCTTGCCGAGGCAGGGCAGCATGAGCGGATGCAGCTTGCCCAAGCCCTCTGGTATCTGAAACACGATCTCAGCGACGAGGCACGGGAACAGGGCTATCTCTCCTGTATGGATACGCTGCGGGGCGGCAGCTTCCCTGATGAAACGGCGCGTCTGGCGGAGCAACTGACAAACACAGATTCCCGCGATACGCTATCCGGCGAGTTCGCGCAGTTTTACGCCGCCCATGAACAGGACAGAAGCCTGCTGCGCTTCCATTACCACAAGCTGGAGAACATCTGGCAGAGCCTGCGGGATATGTCCTTGCCACGCAGAGAATATTCCTCCGAAATGGCCGCAGTGCCGGAGCTGGCACGCTTCATCACCGAGGACGAAATCGACCACGCGCTGGATCGCGGCAGCGGTGTCGAGGGCGGCAAGGGCAGAATCTACGAATACTTCACCGCCGACCACACCGGCAAGGAAAAGACCGGCTTCCTCAAAAAAGAGTACGGCATAGGCGGGCGCTCCCACGCCGTTTCCGGTGCATCCCATAGTGATGAAAGCCACGACAGCCGCGGCATTGTCCTGAAAAAAGCAGGCTGCGCCAACGTGGAGCTGAGCTGGACGAAGGTGGCAGCAAGGATAGACAGCCTCATTCAAAAGGACCGCTTCCTCTCCCCAAGGGAAAAGGAGCGGTACGCCCAGCTTCAGCGGGAAAAGGAAGCGGAGCGCACGGCGCAGACCGACTACAATGCCATCAAGGAAGCCCATCCGGACGACATCGTGCTGTTTCAGGTGGGCGATTTCTTTGAGATGTACGGCGAGGACGCGAAGCAGGCGGCGACGCTGCTTGCCCTCAACCTCACTACAAGGGCGATCCCCGGCGCTGGCCGTGTTGCCATGTGCGGTGTTCCGTCGCACAATTTAGAGATGTATGTAGAGAAATTGCGCGATAAGTATGATGTGACGATTGCCGAAGCGCCAGACTTTAGAGGTGAGCGCCACATTTACACGCTGCGCTCTATCGACCATGAAGCAGAAGCCGCCATCAACGCATACGAAGCGGAGTTCGGTGCAGATGGGACAAGAGTGTTCCGCGACCCCGCCGCAGAGCAAGTTCAGCCCACGGTGCAGGAACGTTTGGAGCATTACAGGCCGGTGGTGATGGCAGCGGTTTCGGAGGATACGGCCTATCGCAACGCCTGCGGGCACTCTGACCGGGAAAATGCGGAGATCGAGTGTAATGCAGCCGTGCGCCGCGCCGTTCTCAATTCAAAAGATATGGAGCTTATCCGGCTATTTTCGGATATGCCGGAGTTCCGCAGCCGCCTGCACCGAGAGACTTTTGAGGGAACCTATGAGCGGCTCCATGATCTGCTGCGTCCGCTCTCGCAGGACGATATAGACGATGCACTCCGTGCATGGAACGGAAATATCGGGAGCAAACACGCCGTAGTGCGGTATATGCAGCAGCACGGACGTGAAAAAGAAACTGCTGCATGGCTTGCTCACGAGTACGGCGGCAAGGAGGGCAACAATCTCTTTATCGTCCGCGCCGGAAGCCCGGAAACCGCCGAACTGTCATGGGCAAAGGTGCAGCGGCGCATTGCGCAGCTCATTCAATCCGATAACTTCTACACCGAGCAGGAACAGGACAACTTTGACAATATTGACCCCATCGCCATCCGGGAAGCGCTTGCTGAACGCGGTATTGTGGGCGGGCGCATTGTGGACGCGGAGGCAAACCGCAACAGCCCCTTCGTCCGGCAGGTCATGGCGGACGTGGAGAGAATCGCGGCGCAGGAAGCGCAGGCGGCGCACATGGACTCACCGGACCGTTTTTCCATCCGTCTGCACCCCAACGAGGGCGGCATTACCGGCATCTGGGACTCGGCCCTTGACCGCTTCTATGAGGAGGGTGGGCAGGTGCTTCGCTTCGCGGAGCAATCCAACGCCATTGACTACCTCTCCAGTATTCAGCGCAGCCGCGGTATGGAGCCGGACGCGCCGGTTTTTACAACGCCGCTGGGGAATGCCTATCGCGTGGGCGACGGCTTTTCTTCCACCGCAGCCGAACAGCGGGATACTCTGATGGTGGTCGAGCGTGTAGACGAAGATAATGTTTGGTACACTCTGCCAAGCGTCCCGGAGCAGGAAACGGCCAGCGTAGACCGCACCGTTTTTGAGCGTTACCTCGACACCGGCTATTTCTTCGCTGCGGAGCAGCCGCAACCTGTCAAGGAGGTCACTGCCGAAAACGAACAGGAAAATATGATTTTCCGTGCGCCGTATGCCGTGGGCGATACCGTCTATCTGGAGAACACACCCTTTGAGATCACGGAGGTCGGCGCACTCAACGTGCAGCTTCGTGACCCTGCGCTCCGCTATCCCGTATTCCGCGCCGAAAGCCGCGGGAAATTTGAGCGGCTGCTGCGCAGGGATGAGAGAAACGCCGCCATGACAGATTACCTTCCCGCACGGAACAGAAACGATGACCTCCGTGACCTCCTGATGAACGGCATCCTCACGCCTGACATCCGGGACGAGGTGCGGGAGCTGTTCCGGCAGGGCGAGGGCAACGCCGCCATCGGTGCGTATCTTTCCAACATTTTCGCCGCTTCGGACGCGGACACCATGACGCTGGAGGACGGCAGCGAAGCGGATTTCATCACCTCAAGAAGCGGTTTTCAGGCGCAGGTGCACGGAGAAAAGGGCGTACACGACCTCGGATTGTCATGGCCGGACGCCGCTCCCGTGCTGCGCGCCGTTTTTCTGGAGGAAGCGCAGGCGCAGGGCCGGACACAGGCGCAAGCTGAACAGACCATTTCCGTTCAAGAGCCGGAAGTTTCCCAACCGGAACAGACACCACCGGAAGCAGCAAAACTGGAGCAGCCGCAGTTTACCACGGAAACCGTAGCGTTCTACCCCGGCGAGAAAAATCATCTTCCCTTTGATATTGAAATCCAGACTATCCGCACCACCGAGCCGGAGCCGCCCGCACCGCTGCCGCCTGCGGAAAACTTCCGTATCACGGATGACAATTTAGGCATCGGCGGCGCAAAGGCGAAGTTCCGGGCGAATATGGCGGCAATCAATCTTCTGAAGGAGTTGGAGTTTGAGGGCGCACAGGCCACGCCTGAACAGCAGGAAATTCTCTCCCGCTATGTAGGCTGGGGCGGCCTTGCGGATGCTTTTGATGAAAGCAAGGATAACTGGAAAGACGAATTTGCGGAGCTGTACGCCACGCTATCCCCGGAGGAATACGCCGCCGCCAGAGCTTCCACGCTGAATGCTCACTACACCAGCCCCACGGTTATCAAGGCGATCTATGAGGCTGTCGGCAGCATGGGCTTCCAGACCGGCAACATCTTGGAGCCTGCCATGGGCGTCGGGAACTTTTTCGGGCTTCTCCCGCAGGAGATGCAAGGAAGCCGCTTGTACGGTGTGGAGCTGGACAGCATCACCGGCAGAATCGCCAAGCAGCTCTATCCCAAGGCAGACATTACCGTGGCAGGCTTTGAAACTACCGACAGGCGGGATTTCTTCGACCTTGCCATCGGCAACGTGCCCTTTGGACAGTATCAGGTCAACGACCGGGCTTACAACAAGCTCGGTTTTTCCATCCATGACTACTTTTTTGCCAAAACGCTGGATCAGGTGCGTCCGGGCGGCGTGATTGCCTTTGTGACCTCCCGCTATACCATGGATAAGCAATCTCCCGAAGTCCGTAAGTACATCGCGCAGCGGGCGGAGCTGTTGGGTGCGATCCGCCTGCCCAACAATGCGTTCAAGGCCAACGCCGGTACGGAGGTGGTGTCCGACATCATCTTCCTGCAAAAGCGTGACAGACCCATCGACATTGAACCTGACTGGGTGCATCTCGGTGAAAATGAGGACGGATTTTCCATCAATCAGTATTTCATCGACAACCCCGAAATGGTATTAGGTCGACAGACCTCGGAGAGTACGCAGTACGGCAGACAGGACTTTACTGTGGAACCGTATGAGGATTTGGACCTTGCCACGCAGCTCAGATACGCCATTCAGAATATCGGCGGCAAGTACGAAGCCGCAGAGTTGCCGGATCTCGGTGAGAACGAAACCATACAGGATACCATCCCCGCAGACCCCAACGTGAAGAATTACAGCTATGCCGTGGTGGACGGCGAGGTGTACTACCGGGAGAACTCCGTCATGGTCAAGCCCAACCTGAACGCCACCGCAAAGGAGCGCGTCAAGGGCATGGCAGAGCTGCGGGACTGCGTTCACCGGCTCATCGACCTCCAGATGTGGGAATCCGACGATCTTTCCATCCGCGCCGAACAGCAGAAGCTCAACCGCCTCTATGACCGCTTCACCGAGAAATACGGCCTCATCAACAGCCGGGGCAACGCCCTCGCCTTTGCAGACGACAGCTCCTACTACCTGCTCTGCTCCCTTGAAATGCTGGACGATGAGGACAAGACAAAGCTCAAGGGCAAGGCGGATATGTTCACCAAGCGTACCATCCGGCAGCGGCAGTCCGTCACCAGCGTGGACACTGCCGCAGAAGCCCTCGCCCTGTCCATTGGGGAAAAAGCCCGCGTGGATATGGTGTATATGTCCCAGCTCACAGGCAAAAGCGAGGACGACATCATCGACGAGCTGAACGGCGTCATTTTCCTCGACCCTGTTTACGGCGACTGGCAGACGGCGGACGAATACCTCTCCGGCAACGTCCGGCAAAAGCTGCGGGAGGCGGAGAAAGCCGCCGTTGACAGCCCCGGCTATCTGCCCAACGTGGAAGCGCTGCAAGCGGCGCAGCCCAAAGACCTCGACGCTTCGGAGATCGAGGTGCGTCTTGGCGCAACGTGGATCGACAAGAAGTACATTCAGCAGTTCATGTTCGAGCTGCTGGAGCCGCCCCTGTATGCCCGCCGCTCCTTGGAGGTCAACTACTCAGAGTTCACGGCGGAATGGAACATCTCCGGCAAGAACAGCATCCCCTACAACGACATCAACGCCCGCATGACCTACGGCACCGACTGCGCCAACGCCTACAAAATCCTTGAAGATACGCTGAACCTGCGGGACGTGCGCATCTACGACACCGTCAGGGATGCGGACGGCAAGGAAAAACGTGTCCTCAACAGTAAGGAAACCACCCTCGCCCAGCAGAAGCAGCAGGCCATCAAGGAGGCATTCCGGGACTGGATATGGCGCGACCCCGACAGGCGGCGGGAGCTGGTGCAGCTCTACAATGAGCGCTTCAATTCCACCCGTCCCCGGGAGTATGACGGCAGACACCTGATCTTTCCGGGCATGAATCCTGAGATCACCCTGCGGGAGCATCAGCTCAATGCCATCGCCCACGACCTCTACGGCGGCAACACCCTCCTTGCCCATGAGGTGGGCGCGGGCAAGACCTTTGAGATGATTGCCGCAGCCATGGAGGGCAAGCGCCTCGGCCTGTGCCAGAAATCCCTCTTTGCCGTACCGAACCACCTGACGGAGCAGTGGGCCTCGGAGTTTCTGCGGCTCTACCCCTCTGCAAATATCCTTGTGGCCACCAAAAAGGATTTTGAAACCCGCAACCGCAAGAAGTTCTGCGCCCGCATCGCCACCGGCGACTATGACGCCGTTATCATCGGCCACAGCCAGTTTGAGCGCATCCCCGTGTCCAGAGAGCGGCAGGAACGGCTCTTGCAGGAGCAGATCTGGGAGATCGAGGACGGCATCTCGGAGCTCAAGGCCAGCCGCGCCGAACACTTTACCATCAAGGAGCTGGAGCGTACCAAGAAAAATCTGAAGGCCAAGCTGCAAAAGCTCCACGACGCCGCCCGCAAGGACGACGTTGTGACCTTTGAACAGCTCGGCGTAGACCGGCTCTATGTGGACGAGGCGCACAGTTTTAAGAATTTGTTCCTCTACACAAAAATGCGGAATGTGGCGGGGCTTTCCACCACCGACGCCCAGAAGTCCTCGGATATGCTGCTCAAATGCCGCTATATCGACGAGCTTACCCACGGCAAGGGCGTCACCTTCGCCACGGGTACGCCCATCTCAAATTCCATGACGGAATTATATACCATGATGCGGTATTTGCAGCATGATATGCTCAAGCGCAACAGCCTGACCCACTTCGATTGCTGGGCCTCCGCCTTTGGGGAAACCACCACCGCCATCGAGCTTGCCCCGGAGGGTACGGGCTACCGGGCGCGGACCCGATTTGCCAAGTTCTTTAACCTGCCGGAGCTGATGAACCTGTTTCGTGAGGCGGCGGACATTAAGACCGCCGACCAGCTTAACCTCCCCACGCCCACTGCCGTCTATCACACCGAGGTCACACAGCCCACGGCGCTGCAACAGCAGATGGTGCAGGAGCTGTCCGAACGTGCCGCCAAGGTACATTCCGGCGCGGTTGCTCCCACGGAGGACAATATGCTGAAAATCACCTCGGACGGGCGCAAGCTGGGCCTTGACCAGCGGGTAATCAACCCCGACCTGCCGGACGACCCGAGCAGCAAGGTCAACCTGTGCGTGAACAACATCCACCGCATCTGGCAGGACGGGCAGGCGGAGAAGCTGACGCAGCTCGTGTTCTGCGACCTGTCCACTCCCAAGGGCAAGGCGGCGCAGAGCGGCAGGATCGCCGCGAAAGGCACGGACAGTCCGGAGCTTCACGCGCTGGAGGCTGCCATTGACGCGGAAACCGGACCGGAAGATCCGCCCTTTACCATCTACGACGACATTCGGGAAAAGCTCGTTGCCCGTGGGATTCCGAGGGAGCAGATTGCTTTCATCCATGAGGCAAATACGGAAGTCCGAAAGAAGGAGCTGTTTGCAAAAGTCCGCTCCGGTCAGGTACGCGTCCTCATGGGCAGCACCTTCAAGATGGGTGCGGGTATGAACGTGCAGGACAGGCTTGTGGCACTTCACGACCTGGACTGCCCGTGGAGGCCGGGCGATCTGGAACAGCGCAGCGGGCGCATCATCCGGCAGGGCAACCGCAACAAGGAGGTACACATCTACCGCTATGTCACGGAATCTACGTTTGACGCCTACCTCTGGCAGACGGTGGAAAATAAGCAGAAATTCATCTCACAGATCATGACCAGCAAATCCCCGGTAAGAAGCTGTGAGGACATTGACGAGGCGGCGCTCTCCTATGCCGAGATCAAGGCGCTGTGCGCCGGAGACGAGCGCATCCGTGAAAAGATGGACCTCGATGTGGACGTGGCGCGGCTACGGCTGATGAAGGCCAATCACCAGAGCCAGCAGTACCGTTTGGAGGACAATATCCTGCGGCATTTCCCGGCGCAGATTGAGGAAAACAAAGGCTTCCTCTCCGGCTTTGAGGCGGATATGAAAACGCTGGAGCAGCATCCCCACCCCAAGGACGGCTTTGCGGGTATGGAGGTCAAGGGGGATTTCCTCACCGATAAGGACAATGCCGGTGCTGCCATTCTGGAGGCGTTCAAGGACGCAAAGGGCTTGGAGCCCGTTCCCATTGGCAGCTACCGGGGCTTTGCCATGTCGCTGACCGTGGAAAACTTCGGCAAGGACTTCATTCTCACCCTCAAGGGCAGGATGAGCCACCGGGTAGAACTGGGCAAGGACGCAAGGGGCAACCTTGTCCGCATCGACAACGCCCTCGCCCAGATGCCGGAGCGGTACAAAACGGTGCAGGGCAGGTTTGAAAACGTGCAGGCGCAGCTTGCGACGGCAAAGGCGGAGCTGGGCAAGCCCTTTCCGCAGGAGGCGGAGCTGAAAGAAAAATCCGCGCGGCTGGCGGAACTGAACGCAGAACTGAACATCGACGACCGGACGCCCATGGAACAGGCGGAGGAGAATGTGGTGGCAAAACGCCCCTCCGTCCTTGGCAAGCTGAAAGCGCCCAGCGTCCACGGCGCTGGGGAAAAGAAAAAATCTCACGAACAGGAGGCACGATGAATATGAACGAGGCATTACAGCAATCGTTATACGACAAGCTCTCGCGGGAGCAGGACAAATACCGGGACTGGCTGAAGGGACAGCCCCCGGAGGAAATTCTCCATCACAGCTATGAATACACCGTGCGGGAGGATATTTTGATGAGCATGGAGGAGCTGACGCTCAGCGAGGCGGAAACGCGGGCGCTGCTGCTGTCCCCCTCGCCCATGGCGATCCTTTACGACAAGTTCTCCGATCTGGAAACCGGCTACATGGACACGATCCGCGACAGCATCGAGGACACGGCAAAGGACGAAGCAAAAAAGCTCCGGGAGCTGCCGGTCTACCCCTACCCCGCCGACCACGCGCGGGAACAAGGGGAGCTGGACGCCTACCGCGCGTCCTTCCGCGCCAATGTGAGCTGTAAGGATGCCATTGAAGCCGCCATCCGGGACAATTACCATGACAACCGCCTTGACGCTGCGGCGGTGGGACAGGTGGCGGAGCAGTTCGGGCAGGAGCGGATGCTCTACGTCCTCGCCGCCACCGTCCGCCATTTTGATTACGACGGACGCATCTCGCGTGACAACAAGCGCTGGGCGAATACCATCCCCGTCTACGAAAACAAAGACGGTATGGATAGTGACCGCTCGGTGCAGTTTGTGGTCTGCTCCCACCCCGGCCTGACGGACCTGTTTCTCACGCAGGCGCGGCACGAGCAGCGGCTGCGCCAGCCCCTCACCGCCGACGAGATCAAAACAGAGGCTGCACGGCTGCTGGGCAAGCTGCAAGAGCCGGTGCAGCCCAACAGTCCAAACGGGACGCATTTCATGGCAGAGGTGTCCCGTGACTTCATGGAGCGCGCCGGAGCGAAGGACACGGCGGCGCTGCAAAAGCTGCTGCCCTTTTCCACCCTTGCCCTCACGACCCTCAAAGACCGCAGGGGCGTGTTTGCCATGATCGGCAAGGACGAGGATCGCAGCCAGAGCCTCCGGCGTCCCTCCGTCCGCTCCAAGCTGCAACAGGCTTCGGCGGAGCAGAAGCAGCCTGCCGCAAAGAAGAAGGATTTGGAGCTGTGACATGGCGAAGCGGAAACGGGACATCCAGCTTAAAGTCCGTGTGACGCCGGAGGAACGGGCGATGATCGAGACGAAGATGGCGCAGCTCGGCACGACGAACATGGGCGCATATCTTCGGAAAATGGCCATTGACGGCTATGTGGTGAAGCTCGATCTGCCGGAGCTGCGGGAGCTGGTGTCGCTGCTGCGGTATTCGTCTAATAACATCAATCAGCTCACGCGGCGGGTGCATGAAACAGGGCGCGTTTACGCTGCGGATATGGATGATATACTCCAAAATCAGGAGCGGATATGGCAGGCGGCAAGCGGTATCCTGTCCCGGCTTGCCGCCATCAAATAATGGGGTATTTATCCCATGCGGGGCGGCTTGCTGCGAGGTAAGCCGCCCCTGCTTTTTTGCGGTTCGGCATCCTTGCAAAGCAAAGATAATTCCAGTATGCTGAAAGCAGAAACAAACGAAATGGAGGAATACACGATGCGTTTCCTTTTGAAAATCCTTTTTGCGCCCATCCTCGCGGCGCTGGCCATCGTCACATGGTTTCTTGTGTTCGTTGTCAGCCTGTCCAGCGGCATCCTCTGCATCCCCGCCGCCATTCTCGGCTTTTTCGGGCTGTTCATACTCTTTGTTGATTCCGTCAGCTACGGCGTGGGGCTGCTGGTGATCGCGTTCCTCATAAGCCCCTACGGACTGCCCATGCTGGCGACGTGGCTGTTAGCAAAGCTCCACGTCCTGCGCTACGCGATTCATGACAGGATTTACGGGTAGCATCGTTTTTAGAAACGCGCAAAACATTTTGAAAAGCTATATTTTTGCGCAATTTTAGAAACACCATATTACGCAGCAAGCGCGGAGCGATATGCTCCGCGCTCTGCTTGTTCGTCATTGAAAAGCGCTCTACGTTTCTAAATTTACACAAAGCCATTGTATTAGACATACTTTCGTGCTATAATAGAAACGCAAAGGAGGGATGCCGGATGAAATACTATAAGGAGCTTGCGGAGCTGGGCTGCTTTTCGCAAAAGGAGCTTGTGCAGCTTCTCGGATCGGGCAGCGCCGCAGCTTCTCTTGCGGCGGCGTATTTGAAAAAAGGATATGTGGAACGCATCCGCCGCGACCTCTATGCCACCGTCAGCATGGAAACCGGGCAGCCGATCCCCACGCGGTATCAGATCGCGTCAAAGCTGGCGGAGGACGCCTGCATCTCCCATCACAGCGCCTTTGAATTTTACGGCTATGCCAATCAGGTGTTCTATGAGGTGTACGTCGCCACGGAAAGCCGCTTCCGCAGCTTTGAATATGACGGCGTGAGCTACCGCCGCGTTGCGCCCCATGGGACGGTGCAGACGAAACTTATAAATGGTACGCGGGTGGTCAGCGTGGAACAGGCGGTCATAGACAGCATCCGCGACTTTGAAAAGATCGCCGGTCTGGAGGAAACGCTGCGCTGTATCCAGCTCATCCCATCCCTTGACCCGGAGCGGCTGCTCTCCGCGCTCGTCATGAACGGGAACGGCTTTCTGTATCAGAAAACCGGCTATATCCTCGAAGCGCTGAATGATGGGCTGCATCTGCCGGACAGCTTTTTCGACGAGTGCCAGCGGCACATCTCCGGCAGCAAAAAGTATCTCATGCGGGAGCACTGGCAGGATAAGCTCAACGAGAAATGGAAGCTGTTTGCGCCTGCAAAGCTAACGGATTTACTGGACAAGGGGGTAACATATCATGACGCAGTTTGACCGCATTACGCTGGGACGGCAGGCCAGGGAGCTTGGCTTTGTGCGCGATACCTTTGAAAAGGTCTGCCGCCTTGCGGACGTGCTTGCCTTTCTGGAAAGCGACGCTCTGCTGTCCAAAACGCTCGCGCTGAAGGGCGGCACCGCCATCAATCTCACCATCTTCGATCTGCCGCGTCTGTCCGTGGACATTGACCTTGACTATTCCGAGAACGTGCCGCGTGAGGAAATGCTGGCGCAGAGGGAAATCATCACGGAGCGCATCCGCAAATACATGGCGGCAGCCGGGTACAGACCGAGCCTGAAAAGCAAAACATATCACGCGCTGGATTCCTTTGTGTTTGAGTATGTCAATGCGGGCGGCATGAAGGATAATCTGAAAATTGAGATCAACTATATGCTCCGCGCCCATGTTCTGCCGACCACGCGGAGAGCTGTCAGGCTGCCGTGGAACAACGGCGAGCTTACCGTTCTCAGCGTTGCCCCGATTGAGATATTCGCCTCCAAGATTGTTGCGCTCATCAACCGGACGGCGGCAAGGGATTTGTACGACATCAGCAATCTGGTCAAGTTCGGATTGTTCGATGAATCGGAGGAACCCCTGCTGCGCAAGTGTGTGATGCTGTACGCCGTCATCGCGGCGGATACCGTGCCGGAGCGGTTTGATTTGAGCGGCATCGGCAAGCTCCAGCCCTACAAAATTAAGACGGACCTGCTGCCGGTGCTGCGGCATGGCGAATACTTTGATCTGGCGGCGGCGCGGGAAGAAACCACGCGCTATCTGACCGATCTGCTGCGCCCGGAGAAAGACGAACTTTTATTCTGGCAGGCATTTGCGGAAAAGAAGTATAGACCGGAGCTGCTCTTTGCAGGCGAAGCGGAAATCCTCTCACGCATCTCCGCGCATCCGATGGCGCTGTGGAAATGTGAGCGCAGCCTCGGCACAAAGAGAAGCGAGCCGGAACGGTGAGGAGGGGGCAGGACATGACTGACCGCGAACTGACCGGCAAGGTACATTCCGCCGTGTATCATCAATGTCAGCGCCGGGGCTATGCCGCGCCGGTGGATGTGCTGATGGAGATCGGCGTACTGCCGAAGGAGAAATACGAGGACTGGCGGCGCGGGCGCATTGATTATCTGGAGCGCGTCTGCACCGTCAACCTCCGCAAGCTCTCTTTCATCATGCGCGAGATACGGGCATACGCGCAGAAAAGCGGCCTCAAGCCCTCCGTGACCGTATATAAGCAATGGGCGGTCAAGAAGAAATCCGGGCAGGGGCATAAGCCGGTGATCCGGCTGCGCTTCAGCAAGAGCGGCGATCCTGACATTGAGCGGTGGTATTCCACCCACTTCGTCGATGCGAAGAAAATCGCAGAGCTGAAGGCGCAGCGCATGACGGAAATCGCACCCAACGCGGCAGAGAGCGCCGCAGAAAACTGAATCATTCCATGAAAGCGAGCTGCATCGGACGGGCATCTGATGCAGCTCAATTATTATGCCGGAAAGGAGGCCGCGTCCATGGCGACCACACGCATCATTTCCATGCACGTTAATCAGGGCAAGACGATTGCCGACTGCCTGACCGACCGCATCGACTACTCCAAGAATCCAGACAAGACACAGGGCGGCGAGCTGATCTCCGCCTACGAATGCGACCCAAAAACCGCCGACGCCGAGTTCCTTTACTCCAAGCGCCAGTACAAAACCCTCACCGGCAGGGAGCAGCAAAGCGACGTGATCGCCTATCAGGTGCGCCAGTCCTTTAAGCCCGGCGAGATCACGCCGGAGGACGCGAACCGCGTAGGCTATGAGTTTGCCGAGCGGTTTCTGAAAGGCAGACACGCCTTTTTCGTTGCCACGCACACCGACAAAAAGCACATTCATAATCACATCATCTGGAACTCCACCACACTGGACTGCAAGCATAAGTTCCGCGATTTTCTCGGCTCCGGCAGGGCCGTCGCACGGCTCAGCGACGCCATCTGCACCGAGCATCGGCTCTCCGTGATTGCTGACCCCAAGCGCGGCGTCAACCACTACGGCAGGTGGCTGGGAAACAAGGCGAAGCCCTCCCACCGGGAGCTGCTCTGCGGCCTCATCGACGCGGCACTTTTGCAGAAGCCCGACAGCTTTGACACGCTTTTGAAGCTGCTGCGCGATGCTGGCTGCGAGGTCAGGCGGCGCGGCAATACGTTGTCCCTGCGGCACCCGGACCGCAAGGGCTTTATCCGCCTGTCCTCCATTGAGAATTACACGGAGGACGAGCTGCGCGCCGTCCTCGCCGGGGAAAAGGAGCATACGCCGCGCAAAAAACGGACGCAGGCCACGCGGAAAAAGAATACACTGCTCATCGACATCGAGGCGAAGCTGCAAGCCGGGAAGGGCGGCGGTTACGAGCGCTGGGCAAAGGTATTCAACGTCAAGCAAATGGCGCAGACCTACAATTATCTCCGGGAGCATGGGCTGCTGGACTACGGGGAACTGGAGGAAAAAGCCTCTGCTGCAACGGAACAGTTCCACGCGCTGTCTGCACAGATCAAGGCGGCGGAAACGCGCATGGCGGAGATCGCCGTGCTGAAAACGCATATCATCAACTACGCCAAGACCCGCGACGTTTATGCGGGCTACCGCAAGGCGGGTTACTCGAAAAAGTATCTCGCGGAGCATGAGGGCGACATCCTTCTGCACAAGGCGGCGAAGAACGCCTTTGACGAGCTGGGCGTGAAAAAGCTCCCCACCGTCAAGAGCTTGCAGGAGGAATATGCCAAGCTGCTTGCCGAAAAAAAGGCGGCGTATGCCGAATACCGGCGTTCGCGCGATGAGATGCGCGAGCTGCTGCTCCACAAGCAGAACGTGGATCGTATGCTGGGTAAAAACGAGCGCGAGGAGGAGAAGAAAAAGGAGCATGACCGGCAATAACGGTCACGCTCCTAAGCGTTTCGCAGAAACGCGCAGCCGATTTTGGAAAAATCGTTCAAAGGGTTTCAGGGGCGCTGCCCCTGACAAGCAGAGGGCAGTTTTCGCGGCGGCGGAAATTGCCCGAAAAGCAAAGTGGGTACCTCTTTGCCCTGCTTGCCACATCTTCTGCATGAGATATTAAGATTTGTACCACCTATTTTCCGGTATTTGGATGATTAGCAGACCGATACTCCGAAGGCAGGACTCCCGCATACCGTTTGAATTGCTCCGAAAAGCTCCCGGAGTTTTTGTACCCTACTTTTTGTGCGATTTCCCCGATATAGGCATTGCTGTGCAACAGCAGATCGCAGGCTTTTGCCATGCGCAACAGGAAAAAATGTTCAGAGAATGAGTGCCCGATCACCGTTCGGAAAGTGTATTTGAATTTGGAGAGACTCATATAGCTCTGCTCTGCCATTTCTCTGAGCACAAGATTCCGATTGAGGTTCTGTCCCATATAAGTGGCTATTTTCATAATCGCGCTGTAATCCTCAGTTGTCACGGAAACGCCTTTGTTTGCCTGATCTGCATTTCGGAACAACAACGATACCGCTTCGTTCAGTTTGCCTCTGAAAAATAGCTCTGCACTGGTACGCTTCCCTTTGAACCCCAACATCTGATGAAAGATGGCGGACAATTCCGGAATACAGATCTCCCGGCGATTGCTCCGCATCATTTGTTCAAATTCCGTGTACCCAATCCCGCACTCCTGTTTCAAATAGAAGTCATAGTATTCTGGATAGAGCTCGATTCCGAATACTTTTGCCGGGACATCTTTTTTGATGACATATCTCTGGGCATCATGCGCAGAAATCTGCTCGATATACTGTAAACCCGCATGTACACGCCCCAACGGAAATCGGCAATCAGACAAGATCGAATCGTATTGGTGGATTATAACAGAATCGGATGAGTTTGTGACATACTCAAAATCGCAGTAATATAAATCGTCAGAATAGGAAATCGTCGCATAGGGTCCGACCTCATACAGCAAAGTTCTCCCGCGCCCTTTCCACGAATGAAACTCATAGGCACGAAAAGGCGAAGCGGGTTCTTGCCTCTTTGCTATCACACTTCCGTTTTGTGCAAAATATCTTTGATAACTTTCGTTCATGGTCATCTCTCTTTCATTCCGGCTACAAGCCAAATCATGCGGCCTGCGGCCAATTTGGCCTTAAATGGTTAGACATCACTAACCGTCGCTGCTATTATAACAAATGCCGATGGGTTTGGGAAGGCCGAAATCTGAGGCAACAAACGTCGCCCTCCTTTTTTGTCAGGCTTCGCAGGGCGCGAAACAGAGGAGGGCTTCATTTGACTATAAGAAAAGGCACTGTGATTGATTTCAGGACGATTCTGCTTCTGGACCTGCTGTATATGTTATTTTTCCTGCTTTCCGGGAAACCGGAGGTGGTTGTAGCCGCCTTCCTGCTGTCTGGCACAGTTCTTTTTCTTACAGAACTCTACGTTGCAATGATTCGGTATGCAGTCCTTTTTGTTGCGCTGTTTTTTTATTACCACGCAATTACAAACCTGCGGCTACCTTTCCTGCAGGGAACACTTTTTTCCTTGCTCGGCGTGGCGGCTTTTATTATCCAGAGGATACTTCCTTTCCTCATGCTGGCGGTTGTGATCCGTGATCGTAAGAACATCTCGGAGATTACCGCTTCTCTGGAGCGATGCCGACTTCCCAAGGGGATCATCCTCAGTATGACGGTGATGCTAAGGTACTTCCCGTCCATGAAGGAGGAACTGCGAATCATTATCGAAGCCATGAAACTAAAGGGCATAGACACATCCTGGCGTGGTGTGCTACTGCACCCGATCCGTATGCTGGAATATGTCGTTGTGCCAATGCTGTTTCGCAGTCTGCGGACTGCAGAAGAGTTTTCCTGCGCGGCTTTGGTCAAAGGGATCGAGCATCCGGGGCGTAGAAGCTCCTATTTTGACGTCAGGCTCCGCCCCTTGGACGGCTTGCTTTCCTCTGCTGCTGTTCTCTCCTTGTTGGTGAGTATGCAGATCAGTATCTTTTGAAGTAGAGGTGATGCGCGATGATACAAATTGATGAATTGAAGTATCGCTATTCCGACAGCGCAGTCTGGGCGCTTCGGGATACTTCGTTTTCAGTTGGAAACGGCGAACTGATCGTCCTGACAGGAAAGAGCGGCTGCGGGAAATCCACTCTGTTCCGCTGCATCAATGGGTTGTGCCCCAATTTCTTTGAGGGAGAGAAAGCGGGAGGCGTCTTCCTGATGGGAAAGGAAATCAGTTTGATGCGAATCGGAGACATATCCAAGATGGCCGCTTCCGTTTTTCAGAATCCGGAAAGTCAATTTTTCACAACGGATGTACTCTCTGATCTGGTTTTCGCCTGTGAAAATTACGGTATATCCAAGGAGAATATCCAGGCGTGTATGGACAGTGTAGTTGCCCTTCTCTCATTGGAGCCTTTGTTGGGCAGAAAACTCGCAGAGTTGTCTGGCGGTGAAAAACAAAAGGTAGCTATCGCGTCGGCACTGATGCTGAATGCGGACATCCTTCTGATGGACGAGCCCTCATCCAACCTGGATTACCAGTCGATCCGTTTGCTGAAGGATACGCTTGCCGGATTGAAAGCGGAGGGATATACGATCATAGTCATCGAACATCGGCTCTATTATCTTAAAGATATCTGTGACCGTCTGATTGTCCTTGAAAACGGCGAAATCGTCCGCACATACGAACGGGAAGCGCTGACGGTATCGGACAACAACGCCTTTCATGAACAGGGCTTACGAGGCGTCCATCTGTTTCAAAATGCTGTGCGCGGTTCCCATGCACAAAACGCACCCAATCCACTCCTTGCACTGGAGGGAATCCGCTTTGGCTATCAAAAGGGAACTGACATTTTGCAGGGTATTGACCTGTGCGTTTACCCCGGAGATCGGATCGCTCTGCTTGGGAAAAACGGCTGCGGGAAAACGACCATGGGAAAAATCCTGTGTGGCTTAAAAAAAGAGCGGTGCGGCTCGATTCTCCTGAATGGGGCCCCGATTCCCTCTGGCCGTCGGAGCAGAGCCGTCAGCTATGTCATGCAGAACGTGGATTTTCAACTGTTCGGGTGCAGCGTATTCGACGATCTACTGCTGGGAAACGAAAAGCTGCCGGATATCGAACCGCGAGCCCACGGCGTTCTTTCAGAGCTCGGTCTTTCCGAGCAGGAAAAGCAACACCCGACTACCTTGTCCATGGGTCAGAAACAGCGGTTGGTTATTGCAGCGGCCTATCTCCTAAATAAGCGCGTCAACATTTTCGACGAGCCTACCAGCGGCCTTGATTATGACAGCATGATGAGCGTCTGCGACCTGATCATTTCTGTTACAGGGAGAGAGAACGCATCCATCGTCATCACCCATGATTATGAGTTTATCCTGTCTGCCTGCAACCGTGTAGTTCTTTTGGAGGACGGAATCATCACAGAGGACTTCCCTTTGGACAATCCGGAAAGACTGGAAAAAATCTTTCAAAATCATTTATAGGAGGAAACAACAATGAGGAACTGGAAAATCAGAGATTTTGTTCTGATCGGCTTACTGGCGGCTGTCGAGGCGGCCGTTATCTATGGTGTTGGGATGCTGACGGCTGTCCTGGCACCCATTATGCACATTTTTGGCCCCAGCATCACGGCGTTTATCATGGGCACAGTAGCGCTGTTTATCGTAAAGAGGGTTCGGCGCTTCGGTGCGATGACACTCTTCCAAAGCCTGGGCGTCGCGCTGTTTACGCTGACGGGTATGGGCAGCGTCGTGTGCCTGATTTGCGTTGTCATTGTCAGCCTCATCGCCGACATACTCATCACCAAAACAAATTTCAAGACGATTTCTGTCGCTGTTGGCCACGGGTTAGCACATGCCGCGTATTTCTTCGGCGGCTGCTTCCCAATGTTGTTTTTCTTGGAGCGGGAGATCAACCGGTGGGTCGAGATGGGGCTCAGTGAGGAAGCCATCCAGGAATATGTGAAGTACTTTACCGGCGGCTTTGTCGCACTCGGAACAGCGACCGCCCTCATCTGCGGGGTTCTCGGCGTGTATGTCGGCAAGACTCTCTTGAAACGGCACTTTAAGGATATGGATTGAGAGATGAAAGGACAAATGAGGAAACGTTTTGGAGACTTTCTGAAACCCTACGCGGGGAAATATGTTGCTTCTGTATCGCTGGCGATTGCAGGCGTGTTTTTCGGTCTGGTTCCTTATTACATCGCCTATCGTCTGCTGATCGGTTTCCCGGCCGGATACTCTTATCGTGAACTTTTGGTTGGCACAGTTCTGATTCTTGTGTTCTTTGTGCTGCAACTGCTGACACATAACGCATCTACGGCAATCTCCCACAAAACTGCCTTTCGTATTCTGGAGCAGGTGCGCGGCGCGCTTATCGATAAGATGCTGCGCCTGCCGCTGGGGGAATTGCAGGCAAAGGGCAGCGGGCATTTTCACCACATGCTGATTGACGGAACGGAGCGGCTGGAGTACCCCCTGGCCCACGCCATTCCGGAAACGACATCCAGCGTTTTGCTGCCGCTAGGGATCGTTTCTCTGTTGTTTGCAGTAGATTGGCGTATGGCGTTATCGGTGCTGCTTCCCGCCGCGTTGACGCTACTGGCTTATCTGCCCATGTATATCGGTATCATGAACGAGTTTGCTAACACCTATTACACATCGCTGGAGCGTATGAATGGACAGATCATCGAATACATCCGGGGAAACAAGGAGATTCGGATTTTCGGGCAGGAAGAAAAGTCTTACGGAAGATACACTGAGGCCATCCGAACCTATGAATCGTCCACGCTGACGCTCTACCACAGGATGCACATCGTTGCCGCTCCCGCCACGGTGATCCTGTCCTCCATTCTGGTCGCGGTTCTTTGTACAGGCGGTGCCTTGTATGCGCAAGGACAACTTTCGGGATACATCTTTCTGCTCTCCGTTCTCTTGTCGGTCGGGATTGGCGCATCCCTGCTCAAATTCACGGAGTTCATGGATAACTTCTATCATCTCAAGAACGGTAAGCGGCTGATTAACAGCCTTCTTTCCGCTCCAGAACTGCGGGACGGCGCTCAGGAGGCGCTTGAGAATAATCGCATTGAGCTACGCAATGTCTCTTTTGCCTATGAGAAGGAACCGGTTCTCCGGGACGTATCTCTGGTGTTTGAGGAGAAGCAGAAGGTGGCTATTGTCGGGCCGTCCGGCGCAGGGAAAACGACCGTCGCCAATCTGCTTGCCCGCTTCTGGGATGTGACTGGGGGCAGCATCACGCTCGGCGGCGTAGACTATCGTGATTTGTCCCTGTCCGCTCTGATGTCCAAAATCAGCTACGTCACACAGGACACCTTCCTGTTCAATCTTTCCGTGATGGAAAACATCCGGCTGGGTGATCCCGCCGCTTCGGATGCACAGGTCATGCAGGCGGCAAGGCAGGCACAATGCGCAGAGTTTATTGAGGCCCTGGATGACGGCTATCATACGGTAGTTGGCAACGACGGGGCGCGACTTTCCGCCGGGCAGCGTCAGAGGATCGTCATCGCAAGGGCAATTTTGAAAAACACACCGATTTTGATCCTCGATGAGGCAACCGCCTATGCGGACATGGAAAACCAGCAAAAGATACAAGCCTCTCTGCAGGCGCTGTGTCAGGATAAAACGCTGATCATCATCGCCCATCGGCTCACCACCGTCACCGGATGCGATCAGATCGTGGTGCTGGAGGACGGCAAGGTCAATGCTGTCGGCACACACGAGGAACTGCTCGGCTCCTGCGTGCTTTATCAGAACATGTGGAATTTCCATCGGTCGGGACAGACAGAAGAAGCGGAGGTGATCTCGTGCTGAATACAATGCGGGAGTTTCTGCATCTGATGCGTTCCCAGCGTCGGCAGCTCTATTCGTCGCTGCTGCTCAGTTTTCTGGATGGGATTCTTCTCATGCTTCCGTGGATCGTGGCTTACCGGATGATGGCCGCAATGCCGGAATTCAATCCACAGGCTTCGTCGATACCATTTGAAACGGTTATGTCCCATATTTTATGGATGAGCCTCTGTGTACTGGCTCGTATCTTCGTGCGCTATCTCACGCTCCGGTTTCGTTCTGGCGCTGGCTATAAGGCTATGTGCGAGGAGCGGATAGACTTGGGAGAACACCTGAAAAAGACGCCGCTTGGCTATTTCAGTGAAAAAAACTTAGGGGATCTGGTTACTACGATCACATCCGACGCCGCCTTTTTGGAGATTGAGGGAGTCGGCGTCATTGAAAAAGCGGCAGCGGGTATTCCAGCGTTGGTCATCGGGCTGGCGTTCCTCCTTGGTGTGGATGTGCGTGTGTTCCTGCTGACCTCTGCTATTTTGATCCCCGCCTGGTTTGCCTACCGCCATCTTGCCGCAACGCAGGATCGCCTGAATATCAATCGGCAGCAGATGATTGCAGAGGTGGCGGAAGACGCCGTGGAGTTTGTACGCGGCATCCATGTTCTGAAAGCCTGCCGGAAAGAGCAGCGGCAGGCTTCCAGATTAAAAAGCACGTTTGAACGGCTGCGGATCGAATCCGTGCGCACGGAGCTTACCCATCTGACGCCGATGGCCTCGTTTCAGTTCTGGTTCCGGCTGATCACCGCAGGAACAGTCTTCCTGTCCGGCTTCCTCTTTCTCCGAAACGAGATCGACTTTCTGCGTTTGTTTCTGCTGTCGGTCTCTTCTTTCGGGCTTTTCCAAAGCGCGGAGCTGATGGGCATCTACAGCATCTTCTCCAAAATGACGCAGCAATCCATCGACAGGATGAAGACGATCCGAGAGCTTCCGACGATGGAGGAGCTTTCTGGAACAGATCAGCCGGAGTATTTTGACATCTCTTACGAAGGCGTCACCTTTGCCTACGGCCATACTCCTGTCCTGAAAAATGTTACTTTCTCTGTACCGGAGAAAACGACAACGGCGCTGGTAGGTCTGTCCGGCAGTGGAAAAACGACAATCATCAACTTGCTGGCTCGCTTTTGGGAGCCGCAGCGGGGTGATATCCGTATCGGAGGAAAATCGCTCAAGGCACTCGCCTACGACAATCTTTTGAAAAGTCTCAGCTTTGTTTTCCAGGATGCCGTCCTGTTCCAAGATACGGTTTTCAATAACCTGCGGATCGGAAAACCTTCTGCTGGTATGGAGGAGGTTGTAGCCGCAGCCAAACGCGCCCGCTGTCACGAGTTCATAATGCAGATGGAATGCGGGTATGACACGGTTTTGGGCGAGGGTGGGACGAAGCTCTCCGGCGGAGAAAAACAACGATTGGCTATTGCCCGTGCGCTTGTTAAAGACGCTCCCATCGTTCTGCTCGATGAAATGACGGCGAACATGGATGTGGAGAATGAAGTGAAGGTACAGCAGGCTTTGCGCGAACTTCTGAAAGACAAAACAGTCATCATGATCGCTCATAAGCTCTCCACCGTAAAGAACGCCGACCAAATCCTTGTGTTGGAGGATGGGACCATCAGCCAGAGAGGGACGCACTTTGAACTGCTGGCTCAGGAAGGATTGTATCAAAGGCTCTGGAACATCCAGTATAAAGCGGAGCGATGGCATTTTTGAGACACAGCTACACCCTTCCTTATCGCTGTTTAATTGCAAACTAACCCGACAAAAAACTGTTGAGCAACATCAAGTATCTGATTGCCTTTCAGAAAATCATATTTCAAATAAAGGGGATGGTTCACACTAAATTGCCTGGCGTGAAAAACAACGCATAACGCGGTCGGGCATCTGCCTGACCGCGTTAGTTCTTTTCCTGCAATGCTTCAGCTTGCTGGCATAGAGCAATATACTTCTGAATTTCAGATTCACTCTTTCCTGCAAAGAAATCTATAACGCTCTTTGAGACATTACTTGTGGGTATGTTCTGAAAAACAATGGCGTCTAAGCTGACATTGAGCTCTCGTGCCAACAGCATAACAGTTTCAAACTTCGGGCTGCTTCTACACCGCTCTATTTCGATGATTGTACGGACACTCATATTCAATCGCTCTGCTAAAGCGCGCTGCGTCAGTCCACGTTTGATCCTGGCACTTCGCATAGCTGATGCAAACGAGTCCAGCAAATTATTCATTACACATCACCTCAATGATATTATATGGTGCGCTTGAGCTCATATAAATCACCATGCAAATCATGTAAGGTGATGCATAGCTCATTTCCGGAAAGGAGATGACCACTATGACGAGAAAGAGGGCTGTATAAAAGAATCTTCTTCAGAAGATTCAAGAATCCAAGAGAACACTTTAGGCGAGGGACTGGAAACAGCCCTTATATTGTGAGTTGCGCTCATATAGGTGAGCCGCAACTCTCTTTTTATGCGCTCTGCTCCACCCCTCCTTCGTGTGAAGGAGAAAAAGAGCTTGTTTGCTTAGGCGATTATATACGACCGATTCAACAGCGGTGCAGGTCGCCGCCCTCTGATTTCGATTCTCCAATCTACAACAATCGAAATCGGAGGTAGACAATGAAGATAATCAATTTGCGGGATTACTATCCCTTCTACAGCACAGATGTGTTTCTAGAGGTCTCAGATGAGGTTGCTTCGTTCCTGGAGGATGAAAAGCGGCTTCAGATCAACTACGCGCAGTACATCCGCGACAACAAGGCGTTCTATTCGCTGGATGCCGGCGACGGCATTGAGGCGGAGGCGCTGAATCTGCCGGAACAGCCGGACGCAGCACTGGAGCGCATGGAGTTGGAGCGGCTGCTGAAAGAGGGACTGGCGCAGCTCACAGAAACCCAGCGGCGCAGGCTGCTTGCCTCTGTCCTTGACAAAATGACCGCCGTTGAGATTGCAGCCGCCGAAAGCGTCAGCAAAGCGTCTGTCGGAGAGAGTATCAACAGGGCCATTGTCCGGCTCGAAAAAATTCTCAAAGATTTTTTCTAAAACACCCTTACTTTTGCCCGTTTTTTCTTGAGGTATATGAGAGGGATATTCTTCTTTCTCACCGCTGCTCCTTGAAAACCGCATAGACACCGGTATCAGCACAGACCCCGCGCGGCCAGACGGCCAAGCGAAGAAAGGCGCGCCGCCATGACGACAGCCTCCCGCCCTCCGGGGCGGGAAGCCGTCTGAGCGATCTACGCGGCCTTTGACCCGATGCGTGGCAGCATTGGGCGCGATGACAGCGCGGGCGATACGCAACCCCAGCTACGGCCTCCCACTGACTTGAGGGGGATTCCTGCGGCACTCGTGAGCCTTACAAGCCACGGCGCTGGCGGGAATGGGACAGCCTTGCCAAAGGCGGCTGCTGCCGGTCCTAGAGGCTCTTGGAGCCTTCGCCGGGGGACGTGATAAATACGGCGAGCAAAAATTCAAACACAAAAGGAATATGCAGGCAGCCGCGCCGGAACTCGATCTCAATTCAATGTAATTCCCCTGCAATCCCGCGCAGCCGCCTCTCAAAGTCAGATACCATGCGCTGACGGTCTTTCCCGTCAGCGCATTCATGTGACCTTGAGGAAACCCACCAAACCGAGAAAGGAGATCGCCATGATGCAGCCAACGCCAAACGAAACCCGAACCCACACGGATGAACTGGTGGACATCCGGGAAGTATCCGTAGACAAAAATCTTCCCAAGGAAGAACGCATTGCCGCCTTTATCCGCCAGATCAAAAATCCTTACCGCTTCCGCTGCGGCGATTTCGTGGTAAACGCCTGCTTTGCCGGGAACGGTATTACGTTGGAGGAATGTCTGCAAGGCATTTTGCGCTGAGCGGCATCCTCGCTTTTTTCCGCAGAGAGTGCTATGATCGGTGTGGAAAAGGATGAAAACCAAATAGCCAGATAACCACTCTTTTCATGCGGGAGCAGTCCGGGAGAAAGGAGTGCTTTTTCATGCCCAAATACAAAGCCACCGCTTATATCCGCCTGTCCTACACCGACGATCATTCCAGCGAGAGCGACAGCGTTTCTAATCAGCGCAAGCTCATTGAAAACTTTGTAGAGCGCAACCCGGATATTGAGGTCGTTTCCGAAAAGATCGACGATGGATACAGCGGCATCATCTTCGACCGCCCCGCATTCAAGGAAATGATGCAGGATGTCACCGACGGCAACATCAACTGCGTCATCGTAAAAGACCTCTCCCGCTTAGGGCGCGAGTACATTGAAACTGGCCGGTATCTGCGCCGGGTATTCCCGGCCTACGGGGTGCGTTTCATCGCTATCACCGACAGCATCGACACCGCCCACGACAGCGGCGATGATCTGACCGTATCGGTCAAGAACATTATGAACGAAGCCTACTGCCGGGACATTTCCATCAAGACCCGTTCCTCTCTGGATGTGAAGCGGCGCAACGGCGATTTCGTCGGTGCTTTCCCGGTGTACGGTTACATGAAAGCCGAGGACAACAAGAATTTACTTGTCCCTGACCCCTACGCCGCCCGCGTGGTCTGCGACATCTTCCGTATGCGGCTGGAGGGCGCAAGCGCCTCCAAGATCGCATCGGAGCTGAACCGGCTGGGCATCCTCTCTCCGCTGGCATACAAGAAGAACAATGGCCTGCCCTATGCGAAAAATGGCTATGCGGACAAGGCCGACTGCAAGTGGTCGGCTACCACCATCATCCGCATCTTGCAGGATGAAACCTACACCGGAACGCTGGTGCAGGGCAAACAGGGTACGCCGCATTACAAGATCAAGCAGATGGAGCAGCGCCCCGCCTCCGAGTGGGTGCGTGTTCCGGATGCCCATGAAGCGCTGATTGCCCGTCAGGATTTTGAGCTGGTGCAGCGCATTAAGGGACTGGATACCCGGACTTCTCCCAACGAGGATACGGTGTACCTGTTCTCCGGTATTCTGATCTGCGGGTGCTGCGGAAGCCGCATGACCCGCAAGACCAACCGTGCGAACGGCAAGGAGTACCACTACTATTATTGTCCCACCGGCAAGAAAAAGGGCTGCGCCCATCCGGTCATGCTGAAAGAAAGCAGCCTGATCGACTGTGTGCGGGACAGCCTGAAAGCCTATATTGGCAACATTGCCTCTCTGAAGGCGCTGCTTTCTAGCATTGACCAGTCCAGCATCAATCAGGCGCTTGCCAAGGAATACAGCGACCACATTACCGACAACGAGCGCCGGTTGGAGCAGGTGCTGGAGTTCAAGGCAAGGCTTTATGAGAGCCTTGTGGGAGGTATGCTTACCAAGGAAGAATACGCTTCCTATAAGGCAAAGTACACCAAACAGGCCGAGGACATCCGCGAGAGCATCCGCGTTCTCAAGGAAAAACTCACGGAGGTTTTGGAAAACCGGAGTGAGCGCAACCGCTGGATTTCGCAGTTTACGCAGTTCTCCACGCTGGAAACCTTAGACCGCAGGGCGCTCATTCACATGGTACAGAGCATCCGCGTCCGTGGCAAAAAGGAGCTGGATATTACCTTTACCCATGAGGACGAATACAAAAAGGCGTTGCAGCTTTTGGCGCTGGCAGCGCAGCAGAAAGATTACGAACAGAGAAAGGTGGGCTGAGCATGGCCAGAAAAAGCAGGAAAGAAACGGCTGCGGTAGCCGTGCAGGAGGCCGACGCCGCTTGCCGCGCCGCGATCTACGTCCGCCTTTCTGTGGAGGATACCCACACGCACAGCGTATCCATTGAAACCCAGCAGATGATTATTGCCCGCTATCTGGAGCAGTACCCGGAGATCAGCGTATACGATACCTATATCGACAACGGCGCGACCGGGACAAACTTCCACCGTCCGGGCTTTCAGCAGATGCTCTCGGATATTGAGGCCGGTCACGTCAACTGCGTCATTGTGAAAGACCTCTCCCGTTTGGGCCGAAACACCATTGACACCGGCTATTACATTGAGCAGTATTTCCGCATCCGCAGCATCCGCTTTATTGCGGTCAACGAAAACTTCGACACCGCCAACCCGGAAGATGCCCATTCCGGTATCATCATCCCGCTGCGGAACATGATAAACGAAGCCTACGCTTTGGACATTGGGCGCAAGATCAGGGCGCAGCAGCGGCAAGCCATGAAAGACGGCAAATTCATCGGTGCGCGTACTCCCTACGGCTATCTGAAAGCCGAGGACGATTGCCACCAGCTTATCATCGACCCCGTTGCCGCCGTTGTGGTACAGCGGATGTTCCGGTGGGCTTCCGAGGGCGCTGGCCTGAATACCATCGCCGTGCGGCTGAATGAGGAGGGCGTTCTCACCCCCAGCCACTACAAGAAGATGCAGGGAAAGATCACTCACGCAAATTTGCTCGGCAGCGGCAAGTGGCAGACCCGGACAGTCGGCGTCATTCTCCGCTCCGAGGTCTACACCGGAGATCTCGTTCAGGGGCAGACCAAAACCGTGGATCACCGGCAGGTCAAGGCCGATGCCGAGGAATGGACGGTGGTGCGGGACACCCACGAGGCCATCATCAGCCGGGAACAGTTCGCGGCGGTGCAAGCAATCCTCGACCAGACCGCCAGCCGCGCCAAGGCGCGGGAGGTCAAAGCCTTCACGCCGAATCATCTCAAAGGCAAGGTGTTCTGCGCCCATTGTGGCGGCAGCCTGCACCGGCAGAGAAACATCCGCAAGAAGTCCAACGATGTGTACTTCTACCATTGTCTGAGCCAGAGCCGAATCAGCAAGGATGCCTGCCCCGGCGTGACTATCCGCGAGGATGCGTTGCTGGATATGTTGGCAGATATGCTTCAGGACGCGCTTGATACGGCGCTGGGGCAATACACCCTCTCCCTTGCGGAGCTGCCCCGGCAGGCCGCTGACCGCGCTGAGCTGCGGGAGAAGATCACCAGCCGCAAACAGGAAATCCAGCGGCTTCGCGGTATCGTGCGGAGTTTATATGAAAACCTCGTCCGAGGCGTTCTCACCAAGGATGAATATTTCGACTACAAGGAAAAGTACGAAAGCCGCATTGCCGACCTCTCCGTGGAAATGGAGCAGTTGGAGGACGGCCTGCGAACGATGGATGCTCAAGCAGAGCAGCACCGGGCGCTGGAACAGGATGCCGCGCAGATCAAGACCGACCGTGCGCTGACCGGCGCTCTTATCGAGCGGCTGATCGACCGCATCGAGGTATCCCACGACAAGCAGATCACGGTGCGCTATCGCTTCCAGAGCGAGTTTGAAACCTATGTGGAGGTGCTGGAACAATGCAGAAATATGTGATTGCCCTCTACATCCGCCTCTCCATCGAGGATTACAAGTACGACAGCCTGAGCATTGAAAATCAGAGCCTTGTCCTCCACGAGTACGCTGCTTCCATGCCGGAAGCTCTGAACGCGGAGATTATGGAGTTCATCGACAACGGGTACAGCGGCACAAATTTTGAGCGTCTGCAGGTACAGAAGCTCATTGAGCTGGTGCGGGCCAATCAGATCGACTGCATCATTGTCAAGGATTGTTGTGCCATAATAGGACTAAATCAGAAAGACCTTGAAAACACGAGGCTTC
>ENA-OZIL01000170-OZIL01000170.1-human-gut-metagenome-genome-assembly--contig:-NODE-170-length-34016-cov-10.437266_pt1 | contig 34016 bp, 29 predicted proteins | sample MGYA00244057_ERZ653706 | MGnify/ENA primary metagenome ERZ653706 (study PRJEB26926, sample SAMN06165266) | human gut metagenome | biome: ENVO:00009003; feature: ENVO:2100002; material: ENVO:00002003...
GCGCCCTCTCGTATCCCAGGCCCGCCGTCGGGCGGCGCTCGTGGTTGCCGTGGATGCACAGCAGCGTTATCGGCATCGACGCAATGTACTGCTTAAGTTTCTTGTCCCGGTGGCCGCCGTAATAGTTGATACCGGCGTCGCCGAGTATGATGAGCAGGTCGTCGGGTGTGGTGTCGTTATCCTTGCAGAAGCACGCGATGCGCTCAAAGCGCCCGTGCGTGTCGCCGGTGAGATAGATATTCATTCCTCGCCCTTCTCCGTCAGCTTTGCGGCGTCTTCGATGATATCTGTCACCAGCTTCATCGTTTTGGCGTTCTCTGCGCTGATGACAGGGCAGCCCATTTCCTGCTCCAGCTCTTTTCTCGCGTTGCCGGCGATGCGGCCACCGCGCTGGGCTACGCTCAGATTCTCGGCCATGCCCTCGGGCTTCTCGACCTGCGAGATGCCCGTCGTGCTCGCCTCGGCCAGCATATTCAGCACCAGCTCGAGGTCGCTCATGTTGTCGCGCAGGTTCTCCTTTTTGAGCCCCTTGAGGTCCTTGTACTGCCGCGTGGTCATGCCTGACCACGCCCTACTTATCTCGTCCGTCAGTATCGCATACTCACGGCCCTTCTGTACGCCGCGTTTGCTCCACTCGTCCGTCAGCTCGTTGCGGATGCGTATTGCCAGCAGCCGCTGGTGCACCCACTCCTCACTGTATCCCTTCTTGAGATACGTCTCGAGCGCGCGGTCGATGGCCTGCTCGGGGTCTATCGTCTCCTCGATGCGCTCGCGGCCTACCTGCGCCAGCCAGAGCTTGAACGGCTCGGCCTTAGGCGAGGGTATGGACTGGATGATACGCAGAAGCTGCTCCGTGTCCGCGACATCTGTTAGGCGACGCTTGCCGTCAGCAGAGGCCAATTTCAACTGTACGATATTTTCGTACAGTTCGACTGCGCCCTCGGATTTGAGCTTGCGTTTCAGGTCGCTCCAATACCTGCGCGGATTCTCGGAGCCGGTCAGCGCCCCGACCACGTCGACCACTGAAAAATACCACTCCTCGCGCTCGGCGTCCCAGGCTGAGCGGATGGGCTGGTCTTCAAAGAGCTGCATCGCGTCACTGCTCATAATATGTACCCCCAATAATCTTTATCTCATTATACCACTATTTGCCTCGAATTTCAACGTTCAGCGAACTTTTCGGGCCACTTCCAGCATAGCGGCGCAGAAGCGCGCCCACGGGTACAATGTTTTCAATAAGGGGTCGCCCTCGCGGATGCGCATGGTTCGGCGGATCTCTTTGGGGATGACAACACGGCCCAGGTCGTCTATGCGGCGTACTATGCCGGTGGCTTTCATGTGTAGTTTCCTCCTGCCTTTATTTCTTTGTGCAGGAATTAGTATCCGCAGTTTCGTTTTACCTATACGCAGCCCAAAAATTGGCGCGAACATGTCAGCCGTTGTGCCTGCTATAGCTGTCTCTTTGGCGAATGGCTGCCACTTTTCCTATGCTGCGCGGGATATCCTTGATGTTTTCAAAAATTATGGCATAATTGAACAATAGGCGGTATAATTTGCATATCCACATCGAATCGAGGCAAAACGCATGACGGAAGTAGTCGCGGCCCTTATATGGGAGGGCGGGAAGTTCATGATATGTCAGCGGCCGGAGCGTAAGGCGCGGGGGCTGCTGTGGGAGTTCGTGGGCGGCAAGGTCGAGCCCGGCGAGACGAAGGAGCAGGCCCTCGTGCGCGAGTGCCGCGAGGAGCTGGGCATCACAGTCGCTGTCGGGGAAGTGTTCACCGAGGTCACGCACGTTTATCCCGACATCACTGTGCACCTCACACTCTTCAACGCCCGCATAGCCGAAGGCGAGCCGCAGCTGCTAGAGCACAACGACCTGCGCTGGACAACGCCGGACGAGATCGACAGCTACGACTTCTGCCCGGCGGACGAGGCGATCCTGAATAAAATAAAGGAGCGCTACAAGAAAGGAGCTTTGCGAGCACTTTAAGCGCACGCCCGGGGCGATAGCGTCAATGCTCGTGCGGCTCGGGAAGCTCCGTAACACCGACGAGTTTTGGAGAGGGTAGTCTGACCATGTGCATATACTTTGGAGATGCGCCGAACCTTACCTATAACAAGAGCGAGCATATTTTCCCGGCGGGGCTGGGCGGGACCGTGACGCTGCCGCAGGGATGGGTGTCCGATCAGGCAAACGAGCTCTTCTCTTCGATGGAGGGCGAGTTGATGCACGATTCTCTGCTGGCCCTCGACAGATATTTTTTCGGTCCTGGAGACCGACGGGGCAAGGACTCAAAGTCAAACGTCACTGTGGGCGTGCAGGATGACGGCAAAATCACGCTGTCATACTTGTCGATGGGAAAGCCGTACTTGATTGATCAAGTGTATTTGCGCGCTAAAAATGCAGTTGTATCTGCCCAGGAAGACGGTTCAGACGCTGACCTCATCATGAAGCGCGTTGACAAAGCACTGCGAAAGTTTGAAGCGCGGAGCAGATTTGTTTTCCTGCCCTGCCCTGATATGGCGGCCGAGGATTTGTTCATAGGTGCGCACGACGGCAAGGTATTTGTAGCATGCAGCAGCGAGCGGCCGAGTGGTGACAGGGTCTATGACGCAATCAGAAAGATACTTGGCGGCTTCCAAAGCGGAGAGCTAAAGCGTGACAGCCAGCATATACGACAAAATCACATCCTGACTGAAAACGGCAATATTGCCAGAGCATATGCCAAAACGGGCATGAATGCGCTCGCGCGGCTGCGAGGGTATGAATACGCCGCGCACCCGGCCTTTGACGGGATCAGGCGGTGGATCGTGAGCGGGGAAAACGACGATGAGTTCAACTACCTGCCAAGCATTTCCGTCGAAAGGAACAAGCTCGCGTATGCGCTTCCGGAAAACGTGCACTTTTGTGTATTTATGCAGATGGGTGGGAAAATATATGCGCTGGTCAGCTTCTACGGCAGGTATACGCGTCAGTTCACCTTTGGGCAAGCACCCGCCGCGGAAGATTTCAAGTATCCCGACGGTTATATATGTGACTGGAAAAACAAGACTGAGTATACACTGACAGAGCACATTGAGCGCCTGATTGGAAATGTGAGATCGAAACTCGAAACTCCCTATTAACGGTGTCGCGTTTCACGACACCGTCAGCAAAAATAAAAGGTCGCAAAACGCGACCTTTTATTATTTCTATTGCAGCCCTCGGTCCTCCAGTCCGTGAGTGTCGCCGGTGTGATGGATGTTAATTCCTCATCCTTCTCCGTCAGCTCGTTGCGGATGTGTATCGCCAGCAGCCGCTGGCGCACCCAATCCTAACTATACCCCTTCTTGAGATACGTCTCCAGCGCGCGGTCTATGGCCTGCTCGGAACCTATCGTCTCCTCGATGCGCTCGCGGCCCGCCTGCGCCAGCCAGGGCTTGAACGGCTCGGCCTTGGGCGAGGGGATGGACTGGTAGTTTCCTCCTGCGTTTGTTGTGCAGGAATTAGTACCCGCACTTTCGTTTTACCTATACGCAGCCCCGAATTTGGCGTAAGCGTGTCAGCTGCTGTGCCTGCAACAGGTGCGCACAGTCGGTCCAAACTACACCGGAATTTGCGCCGTCACCGCGGCGAGAAGGACATATGGCTACCAAACCGCAAAGTTTCGTATCTACAAAAACTGTTGGCCCATCAGCCCTTCCATCATCGTCCCCGCCCGCGACACGTCTTCGAGCACTGCAAAATGCCCGACTCCGGCGCAATAAGGAGAGAATGGCCACGAGCGAGGATTTGAGGTTCGTGGACAAAACAAATGGTCGCGTTTTACAACCTTTTGTTCTGTTGAGCTTTACAGTTCAGCATACATTTCCGAGGTGACGCCGAGATTGAACTTACTACCGCTGTGTCTACGAGAAGCCTCTGTAAATGGAAGCTTGAAAGTACTGCGCCGCAAGGGCAAATGCCACGGTACGAAGAAAACGCAGGGTAAACTCAGCGAGGGGCCGTCCTGCTGTAATAATAGTTGGAGGTGGATGCCTTATGTGATAAAATTAGATTTATAAAGGAATTTTTAACCGCAGAGGTGATGGCGTTGAAAAGGAGAATGCTTGGTTTTGCGGCCTGGCCGCTGTATCGCAAGCTATTCTTGGTCATGGCGCTGGTCTCGCTCGTGCCGGTGCTGATCGTACTATGCGTTTCGCTTATGCTCTCCTACAGGGCAATGGAGCAGCAGCTTGTATACGACAGTCAAATGAGCGCAGAATGGCTTCAGGAACGACTTGAAATGGAAATTGAGGATTACACACGCACATTTTACGAATTTGAAATCGACAAAGACTTCAGGAATGCTCTCGCTCAATGGTGTGCCCATGGGGATGTCCTCAATTACAGTTTCAAGCTCGAACTTATTACCGAATTAAATCAGACCGTCAGTATCAATAAGAACATAAACGCCATAGAGCTGTACAGCCTCAGCCAGGGCAAGGCCCTGATCGCGGAGCGCTCCAGTACGTATTTCACAGATACTGACGACAGGTTGGAGCAGTGGCTCTCTCGTGATGAAGCGCTTCAAAGCAATCTGGTGTTCCTCAGAAGCGGGAGAGAGATACTTCTCGTGCACCAGATGCACCGGTTTGAAAATGGCGAGCCATATGCGCTTTTGATAGTACGGCTGAGGACCTATTTCGTGCAGGACATACTCGACGCCATCAAGTCCACGCCGCAGGAGTCCATCATACTTTTCAACGACCAAGGTGAAGTTATTGAGTCCGACATGTCCACGCAGGCGGACTTCAGCCCGGAAGAAACTCTAGGTTATGCAGAGCGCTTGTCCGGCTCCGTTTCCGGTCATGCTCATGAAAGCGGCAGTTACTGGTTTTACCGCTCAGTCAGTGGAGGCAAGCTCAATATTATACTGGCAATGCCCGACAGCGCGATACGCAGTTCGCTAGAGGGTACGCTCGTAAGTGGCATATTCGTTGCCATCCTCGCCGTGGCCGCCTCGATGCTGTTTTCCGCCGTCATGTCGCGCGTCATAAGCCGCCCCATAGTCGAGTTGGCAAACACCATGCGCAGCAGCACCATCGAGGACGCCGTGCTGGTGCCATCACAGCGCAGCGACGAGATAGGCTTCCTGCTCGACAGCTTCAACCTCATGCAAAAGCAGAACAAGGAGCTTATAGACAGCGAGTACACAAGCCAGATCGCCCGGCGCAGCGCTCAGCTTCAGGCCCTCCAGTCACAGATAAATCCGCATTTTCTATACAACACCCTGCAAGTCATCGGAGGCATGGCTCTGCGCAAGAATGCGCCTGAAATCTATTCCGTCACGACCGCGCTTGGAGACATACTGCGTTACAGCCTGAACTTTACTGACGAGACTGTCGCCCTGGGAGAAGAGCTGCACTATTTTGAAAGCTATCTCTCCATCCAGAAGCAGCGCTTCGGCGACAAGCTGCACATAAGCATAGACGTACCGAAGGAACTGAACGCCGCCCCTGTCCCGAAGCTGATATTGCAGCCTATACTCGAAAACAGCTTCCGCCACGGGCTCCCTGACAAAGAGGCGTGCTGGGATATATCAATAAAAGCCGTGCGCAATCATGGACGGCTGGAGATAACTGTTGCTGATAACGGCGTCGGAATACCTGCCGGCAAGCTCTCGGAACTTCAGGAGATGCTGCGCACCGCAAGCTACAGCGCACTGCGCTCCGGCAGACACATTGGGCTTGCCAATGTCAACATGCGTATAAGGCTGCGCGACGGCGGAGACCCGTTCGGCGTTGATATACAAAGCGTGGAGGGAGAAGGTACAGTCGTGCAGCTGGTGCTCAGGGACAGGCGCGGAGAGGAGGAGAGGGATGAACTGCACTGCAGTGATAATTGACGATGAGCCATGTGTTCGGGATGTCCTGAAGGCGCTGGGCCACTGGAACGAGCTGGGCATAACAGTTGTCGGAGAGGCCGAGGACGGTATAGCAGGCCTGGAGCTGGTCACACAGCTGAAACCGGATATCGTGATATCTGACGTTAAAATGCCTCGCATGAGCGGGCTTGAGCTCGCCTCCCGGCTTCAGAGCGTGCCTTGTCCTCCCCAGGTCATCATTGTCAGCGGATATGACGACTACAACCTTGTGAGGCAAGCCCTTAAGTGCGGAGTCACGGACTACCTGCTCAAGCCCATCAAGGAGGCGGAACTCAATGAGCAGCTGGCAGCCTGCGCGCAGACGGTGTCGCAGCGCTCCACAGACTCCCCAATGCATGCAGAATGGCAGACCACGCTCGAGGGGAAGCCCTGGCTGGTGCGCTTCCGCGCCTTTCAGCGTGAGCTTGGCGAGCTGCTTAGGAGTGCCGACAAGAACGTGATACGCGAGAGATTCTCCGCTCTCAAGGTGGGGATAGGAAGCGATGCCGGACTGCCGGAGACGATATACTGCTATTACTCGCTCATCGCCGTGCTGCAGGACTTCATGCAGGAAAACGGTCTGGAGGGCGCTTGGGAGCTCAGCTATGTATTCGGCAGCAGGGATGACATGGACGCGGTGCTGAATCAGGTCTGTGAGTGGTTCTGCGCCGCCTCAGACATGGCCGCGCAGCGCTTGAGACAGCGCGGCCGTCTGGACATGGGGCAGGTCAGGCAGTACATAGACGAAAACTATGACAAATATCTCAGTCTCCAATCAGTTGCCGACCACTTTCACGTCAGCCGCGAATACTTGAGCCGCAGCTTCAAGGCTGAATACAAAGAGAGCTTTTCCGATTATCTTCTCTCCTGCCGCATGGAGCGGGCTAAGCAGCTTCTGGTTGAATACGACATTCCCATAAAGGAAGTCTGGCGTATGCTCCGCTTCGTTGACCAGACGCATTTTTACAGGTGCTTTAAGCGATATTTTGGTATGACGCCGGGAGAAATACGCGCTGGGTCAAAAACAGACAATAAAACAGGTCAATAGCAGCTAATGCTATTTGCACAAAAATTGTGTATCCTTTAATCAGCAATTGGTAAAAGCGACTAAAATGAAAAGGAGGATACACAATGAAAAAGTACCTGGCATTGATTTTGGCGCTCTGCATGCTCCTGGCGCTTGCAGCATGCGGAGAGCCGTCGGAGCCCTCCGGCAGCTCCGAGCCGCCTGTCGAGAGCGGGGAACCCGTGAGCGAAGAGCCGGTGGAGGCCGAGCTCGACATCATGATGAGCTTCCCGCAGTTCATGGACCAGTGGGAGACCTACTGCAAGCAGTTTGAGGAAAAAATGCTTGCGGAAGAGAACATCAAACTCACGATCAACCTCGAAATGCCCAGCTCCGGCGACTATGAGAGCGTGCTTCAGACGAGGCTCACCGGCGACGATGCGCCCGACCTCTTCACGCTGCACAGCAACAATATCGCCACCTACTATGAGGCTGGACACCTCGCCGACCTCTCCGGCGAGGAGCTGGCGGGCAAGATCTATCCCGACGTGGCTGCAATGGTGACCTACGACGGCAAGCTGCTTGGCGTGCCCATAGAGAGCCAGGCCTGGGGCCCGCTGTACAACAAGGCCATCTTTGAGGAGTGCGGCCTTGAGGTTCCCAATACGCTGGATGAACTCAAAAATGTAGTCGCAGTACTTGAAGAAAACGGCTATACTCCCTTTATGCTGGCCTTCCAGGAGCAGTGGGTGCCCCAGCTCATGACCGCGCTGACGCTCGGCGGCAAGGTCTCCGGCGAGGTCCCCGACTGGGTGGACAGGATGAACGCAGGCGAGGGTTCCTACGCCGAGATGGCTGAGATATTTGACGTCATCGACCTTATCATGCAGCACGGCACCGACCGGGCCATGGAGCAGGGCGCCGAGGCGGGCGCGGCCGCCTTTGCAAACGGCGAGGCCGCCATGTTCGTGCAGGGTACCTGGGCTTCCGGGACCATCATGGCCACGAACCCCGATATGCAGCTCGGCGTGTTTGCTCTGCCCATAAACAACAATGTGGACTGCACAAGGGTCAATCTCTCCGTGTCTACAACTCTCGCCGTGCATCCCTCGAGCGACCAGATGGACCTCGCGCTCAAGTTTGCAAACTACGTCCTGGACGACAATGACTCCTCCGCACTCTTCGAGAGCTGCTCCTTCAACCCCCTGGCCACCTGCCATACATACGAGCCGGCGAGCTGGGTGGCGGACGCTTCGGCCTATGTCTCCGAGGGCCGCTGCTACAAGGACCTCGTACTGCCCTCCGCCGTCACAGATGAGCAGGGCAGGCTGCTTCAGGAATACTACGTCGGCAGCGTGACCAAGGACGAGATCATCCAAAGGCTCGACGAGGTGTATGCTCAGGCCATAGCGGGATGACAAGAATTTCCTGGAAGGGCGGGCTTATACCCGCCCTTCAATCTTATCTACGGAGGTGTTCGGCTTGAGCGGGACCAAGAGAGCCAATCTGAAGCTGCTGCTGTTCTGCGCCCCGGCGCTGGTTGTCTACCTTGTATTCAAGCTCTATCCGGCGGTCGCGGGCATCGGCTATGCGATGACAGACTGGAACGGCCTGAGCAAGGATTACGAATTCGTGCTCTTTGACAATTTCATCGCGGCGTTCAAGGATAAGTACTTCTGGCAGTCCATATGGTTTACTCTGAAATATGTCGTCGTCATGGTTGTGGTGGCCAATGCGGTCGCCCTGGCGCTGGCTGTGGCCATAGAAAGCCGCAGGCGAGGGCGCGGCGTATACCGCACTATCTTTTACATGCCGAACATGATAAGCATGGTCATAGGAGGCTATATGTGGATGTTCATCTTCACGAAGGTGCTCTACTACATGGCCGACAACTGGGGCATGAAATTCCTGGACCACTCCTGGATAGGCGACCCCAGGTATTCCTTCTTTGCCATCATCATTGTCGCGTCCTGGGCCACGGTTGGCTATCTCATGATAATCTACATGGCAGCGCTGCAGGGGGTTCCGGCCGATCTGATAGAATCCGCCCAACTCGCGGGAGCTAACTCAAGGCAGTGCTTTTTCAGGGTGACGCTGCCTCTCATCCTCCCGGCTGTGACCATCTGTGTATTTTGGACGCTGAACTCGGGCTTTCAGGTATTCGATGTTATCTACGCCCTCACCGGCGGCGGGCCGGGGCGCGCCACTCAGTCCGTAGCCATGAACATCTATGAGGAGGCTTTCCGCGGCAATATACGCTACGGCTACGCCACGGCCAAGTCCACAATTTTGTTTGTCATTGTTCTCATCATCACCCTCATCCAGCTGCGGGTGATGAAGTCGAGGGAGGCGGAGCTATGAAGAGGCGAAGAAGGCTTGGCGGGGTCCTGGTTCACCTCGTCCTGATCATCGGCGCGCTGTTCTGGCTTGCGCCGCTGCTGCTGGCGCTGATGAACTCCTTCAAGACCAACGGAGAATTGCTGACCAACGTCCTCTCACTGCCCAAGGCGCTGAGCTTTGAAAACTATGCCCGCACTCTGGACAAGATGCACTATTTCCGCAGTCTGGGGAATACGGTCCTGCTCTCCGGCGTGAGCGTGACGCTCATCATACTCTTTTCATCGCTGGCAGGCTGGAAACTGTGTCGGACCAAGACGCGGCTGTCGAAATTCATCTTCGGGCTCTTTGTGTTTTCCATGCTCATTCCCTTCAGCTCCATCATGATTCCCATATACCGCGTTATCCTCGCCCTCAAGCTGAAAAATTCGCTGCTCGGGCTCTCGCTTGTATACGCAGGGCTGGGCGTGAGCATGGCGGTATTCCTCTATCACGGTTTTGTCAAGGGCATACCTCAGGAGCTCGAGGAGGCGGCCGAAATGGACGGCTGCGGGCAGTTCCAGGTCTTTTGGTACATGGTCTTTCCCCTTCTCAAGCCCATCACCGCCACGGTGTGCATCACGAACGTCCTCTGGGTGTGGAACGACTTTCTCCTGCCGCTCATAGTCATATCCGACAATAAAAAGTACACGCTGCTGCTCTCCACGAATACGCTCTTCGGCCAGTACAGCAGCGACTGGACGGCAATACTGAGCGCGCTTATCATCGCCGCTCTGCCCGTCATTGTGTTCTACGCCTTTTTCCAGAAGCAGATACTTCGGGGCATATCCGAAGGCGCGCTCAAGGGGTAACGACATGGAAAAACTGTACGTTGAAAACGGCCGGCTGATGGCCGGAGGCGCCCCGCTGCTGCTGCGCGGCTTTGGCCTGGGCGGTTGGCTGCTGCCCGAGGGCTATATGTGGAAATTCTACACGAAGTGTGACCGTCCTCGCCGGATAGAAGCGCTCATCGAAGAGCTCTGCGGCGCGGAATACGCGGCGTCCTTCTGGGAGCGGTACTACGACTCATACATAACCGAGGCGGACATCCGCCTCGCGGCAGAAAACGGCTTCAACTCGGTGCGCCTGCCCTTCAACGCCAGGCATCTCATGGAGCCGGGCTACCTCCGGCGCATAGACGACTGCGTCCGTTGGTGCGGGAGGCATGGGATATATGCGATACTCGACATGCACGCCGCCCCCGGCGGGCAGACGGGGCAGAACATAGACGACAGCGAGCGGGATCTGCCCGAACTCTTCATGCGCCCTGAGCATCAGGACGAACTGTGCGCGCTCTGGGAGATGCTCGCCGCAAGATACAGCGGCGAGGCCGCTGTGGGGGGCTTCGACCTGCTCAACGAGCCGCTTGTGAAGAAGGACGCCGGGTATAACAGGCAGCTTGTGCCCCTTTACATGAGACTTACGGATGCCATAAGGCGGGCTGACCCTGAGCGCATCGTCATTTGGGAGGGCGCGCACTGGGCTACGGATTTCTCCGTCTTTGACGCCCTGGAGAAAGAGGAGCTGCCGGAAAACCTCGTGCTGCAGTTCCACAAGTACTGGAGCCCGCCCGAGGAGGAGAGCCTGCGCTCCTTTATGGCCACGGCCGGGCGGCTGGGGCTTCCGCTCTACTGCGGCGAGTCCGGCGAGAACAACCTTGACTGGTACGCCTCCATGTTCCCGATGCTGGACAGGCTGGGCATAAGCTGGAGCTTCTGGTCATACAAGAAAATGTCAACTCCAAATTCCGTTTCGGTCTTTCCGGAGCCCGAGCGCTGGGGAGAGCTGCTTGGCTTCCTGGACGGAGGAGAGCGCCCCGCACACCCACAGGAGATATTTGACGGCTTCCTGGACTGTGTCGGCAGCTCGGAAATACGACGCGATGTCATCTCTGCGCTTTGCAGGCGTCCGCCTGTGCGAATACCGGCCGTGGCCTTTGACGAGTGCAGGGCGTCCGGTCCCCGAAGAAGGGGGGCGGACTTCCGGCCTGCCTCGCCCGTTACGATAATCTTTGCCGACGGTCACACAGGCGCGCCGGATTTCCGCCGCTACGGCGGGGAGCCGCAGCCCGAAAGCGAGCGCATGCTCGTGGAGCTTTGCGAGGGGGACAGCGTGACCTACCGCATTGACTGTTCCGGCCTCGCAAGAGTGCGCATTGCGGCGTCTGCCGCCGAGGGCCTCAGCGCGGACGGCGGCTCCGGATACGTGAGCATTGGGCAATGCGGCGGGGAGGCCGTTGTCAGGCTGGACGGGAAGCTCAGCCTGGTCTGCGCGTCGGGCAAGGCGCTTTTGGGCTATATTGAGGTATTTGAATTATGAAAATGATCACCACGTCCGGCGAGGTCCAGAGCCGCGCCGCAGTTTGCCGCATCTGTTTTCAGCCTGACACCTCCAACAGAGAGGAACTCATCCTTAATCTGTATCCCGGGGAGCGTTTTCAGTCCTTCCTCGGCTTCGGCGGGGCCGTCACCGACTCGGCGGCCTATGTATACTCTACCCTTTCACCGGAGCTCAGGGCCGAGGTCATAGCAGCATGCTTCGGTTCAGACGGGCTGGGATACACGCTCGCCAGAAGCCACATTGACAGCTGTGACTTTTCATTGGAGTCCTACTGCGCAGATTCGGCGGAGGAGGACGCGGAGCTCAGGCGCTTTTCGATTGAGCGCCCGGGAAAGTATGTCTTCCCCATGCTGGACGACATCGTCAAAATCCGCCCCGAACTGAGGCTGCTGCTATCGCCGTGGTCGCCGCCGGAATATATGAAGGACAACGCGAAGCGCACGGGAGGCGGAAAGCTGCGCCCCGAATTCCGTGAACGCTGGGCGCGATACATGTGCCGTTACGCGCTGGAGTACCGGAAACGCGGGTACGATGTCTTTGCCATGTCCGTACAGAACGAGCCGAATGCCGTCCAGCCCTGGGAGTCCTGCATATATACGCCGGAGGAGGAGCGGGACTTTCTGCGTGATTTCCTGGCCCCGGAGCTGCGGCGACAGGGGCTGGAGGATGTGGTGATTACGATATGGGACCACAACAAGGAGCGCCTCTTCGACCGTGTGGACGCCATCTGCTCCGATCCCGGGGCTAACGCCTGTTCCGGAGCAGCGGGTTTTCACTGGTACGGCGGGGATCACTTCGACGCGCTCCGGCTCGTGCGGAGAAAGTACCCGGACAAGCTGCTCATGTTCACTGAGGGCTGCATTGAGTATTCAAAGGGCTCGCACGAAGCCCAGACTGAAAATGCCGAGCGCTATGCATGGGAGATACTGCACGGCTTCAATGCCGGGCTGAACGCCTTTTTCGACTGGAACCTGCTGCTGGATATGAGCGGAGGCCCAAATCACAAGGGCAACTACTGCGACGCGCCTATAATGGTAGACCCAGAGCGGAAATTGCTCAAGTACAATCTCAGTTACAGCTATATCATGCACTTCTCACGCTATATCCGTCCCGGAGCAGTACGCATCGGGACTACTTGCTATGACAACGACCTGGGATTCTGCGCCGCGCTTAATCCGGACGGTTCCATTGTCGCCGTGGCGCTCAATACGTCTGCCGCGGGGAAAAAAGGGTTTGTCCGTCTGCGCGGGGAGCTGGCTGAGGCATTCTTTCCTCCGCACAGCATAAGCACTCTGCTCATAGGCGGAGAGGAGGTCTGACGTGGACAGCTGCTTTGAAGGCGACGTCTTTGTCCTTCGCGATTATAACCAAAAGCCTCCCTTTTCCAGCTTGCTGCCCGGTGTTGCCGGACCTCAGGGCGTGCCGCTGTGGTGCTTTTATGTGAGCCGCGGGCAGTGCGTGGCCTCCTTCGGCGCAGACGAGCGCGACGGGGCAATGATGGAGTATGTCCCCGCGGCCGCTGCATATGAGGACACGGCCCGGAAGGGGTTCCGAACTTTCATAAGCTGCGGCGGGTGCTGCTTTGAGCCCTTCTCGCCCAGCGATGAAAATCAGGAGCAAGAGCTGCGAATCAGCCGGGCGGCGCTCGAATTGAGGGCGATGCACAGGTCCAGCGGGATAGAGGTGCGAGTCGAATACCGGATACTGCCAGGCGAGGACATAGGCGCACTCATGCGCAGGGTGACAATACGAAATACCGGCTGCGACAGCATAACTTTCCGGCTTGCCGACGGTATGGCGCGCATCATACCGGCAGGCATACGCAATACCGAATTCCGCGAAATGTCGAATCTGCTCAAGAGCTATTTTGACGCGGAGATACACGAGAGCGGAGCGGCGCTCTTCTCCTCTCGATCTACCACCGAAAACACGGCCAGGGTAGGGGCAATAACGCGGCGAAACTTTTACTTTGCTTCAAGCAGCGGACGTTCCCTGAAGCTGGTCTGCGACCCCACTCAACTCTTTGGCCCCGACACGGGGCTTGGCTGGCCCTCGTGCTTTTTCGGCCCAGGCTTCGACCTGGAGGCTGTTCCCTCGGACGCCCGCGATGTTATACCCTGCGCCATGGCCCTTGGAGAATTCTCGCTCGGCCCGGGCGGGGAAACGGTGATAGATTCTTTTGTCGGGTGCGCTGACGGCGCGGAGCAGGCCACGTTTTACACACATAAGTTTGCGGACAAGGCCTGGTGTGACGGTAAACATGCGTTAGCAGAGTCCGTCGTCGAGAAGTTAAGTTCAGACCTGGAGCTTGAAACAGCGCAACCGCTCTTTGACGCCTACCTGCGACAGTGCCTGCTCGACAACACCTTGCGCGGAGGGAGGCCTGTAATGCTTGCAGGCAAACTTCTGCACCTCTACGGCCGCAGGCACGGGGACCTGGAACGCGACTACAACTATTTCAGGCTCCAGGCCACGCACTATTCGCAGGGCGACGGAAATTTCCGTGACATCTGCCAGAACCGGCGCAGCGACGTTCTGCTGTTTCCCGAGGTGGGTGAGCGTGAAGTTCTGGAGTTTCTCGGGCTTATCCAGCTGGACGGATACAACCCGCTCGAGGTATATCCCATGCGGCTCGTGCTCAGGACGGAGAGGCGGGACGCGGCGGCGGGGCTGCTGCGCGGCGCGGAGAGGGTAATCGAAAAGCTCTCCGCCGGCCTGAGCGTTGGAGAGCTTTGGCGGGAGCTGCGCGCGTCCGGGTATACGAACTCTGATGAGTTGATCTCCGAGCTTTGCCCCCTGTGCGATTACCGGTCTCACTCTGAATTCGGGGACGGATATTGGATAGACCACTGGACCTATGTTCCGGAGCTCGTGGAAAATTACCTGAAAATATACCCCGAGTTCGGGGAGCGGCTGCTGTTTTTCTCTCGCATCGGCTGGCCGGAAATTGGCGCCCGCGTCCTGCCCATGCGGGAGCGGCTCATAGACACCGGCCACGACCTGAGGCAATACGAGGCAGTAAAAAGCGCCGTCGTTCCGGCTGCCGAGGTTCCTGAGGCAAGCGTCTATGCCAAACTGTTTTTCCTTGCTGCTCTCAAATGCGCCACTTTGGACCAGAGACAGGCAGGGCTGGAGATGGAGGCAGGCAAGCCGGGTTGGAACGACGCACTCAATGGTCTGCCGGGGTTGTTTGGGAGCAGTTCATCCGAGTGTGCGGACCTTCTGCTGCTGCTGCAAAGGTTGAGGAGCTGGTGCTCCGTACCTGCGGTAGAGTTTCCATCGGAGCTTATCGGCTTTGTCCGCAGATTGAGCGGCTTGCTGCGCGAATTTGACTTTTGCAGCACTCCGTCTCTGGAGTTTTGGCGCGTGTCGCTGAAGCTGCGCGAGGAGTGGCGAGCCAGAGTATACAGTGGGAAGCTGTGCGGTGGGACCGAGACGGTGAAGCGCGAGGAGCTGTTGGGGATTATATGCGGCCTTGAAACACTCGTCCAAAACGGCCTCCGCCGAGCGAGAAACGGCTCGGGGCTGCTGGACACTTACTTCGTAAACAAGCCGTTGGTCCAAGGAGCTCGGCTGTCCGAAGACGACATCACAGCGGTAGTAAGCCGCCCGCTGCCGTTGTTCCTGGAGGGTCAGGCAAAGCTCATGCGTGTGTCGCCGGACGAGGCTGCGGGAATACATTTCTCAGTTGAAAACAGTGAACTATATGACAGAGAGCTTAAAATGTACCGTCTGTGTGCGCCTCTCCACAGAGAAAGCCCGGAGCTGGGCCGTATAACGGCCTTTACTCCCGGAATTTTTGAGCGTGAGAGTATATTCCCCCATGCCGAATTCAAGTATCTGCTGTCTATGCTGGACGTCGGACTGTACGGGGAGCTGTTTGAGCGCATGAGGACGGTGCTGCCTCCATTCTTTGACCCGGAGATATACGGACGCAGCACACTTGAGAATTCGTCTTACATCGTATCGTCGGCAAATCCGGACCCAGAGCTGGCTGGGAGGGGATTTGTCGGCCGACTGAGCGGCGCGGCGGCAGAAGCCATAACCCTCTGCCTGCGTATGTTCCTTGGCGACAGGCTGTTCTGCCTTGACAGCGGAGAGCTGACCTTCGCCATAGAACCTGCGCTCCCAGACTGGCTGTTTCGTGAGGATGGGACCCTCAGCTTCCGCTATCTGGGCTGCCGATTTATATATATCAATCGCTCAAGGCGAAATATCTACGGTCCAGATAGCGCAAGGCAGGCCCGTATTTCCTGTCTGGGCCAAGAGATCCCCGCCGCTTGCCTGCCATACGGACTTGCGTGTCAGCTCCGCGAGAAAAAACTTGAAGAACTGACTGTTATATTTGAGTGACGGAAGCAGAAGAAAATGAAAGGAGAAGGCAATGAAAAAAGTAATGCGCATAACAGCTATGGCACTAGTTACGGTACTGTGTCTCTTCAGCCTCATATTGACGGGGTCAACTGATGCAATGGCGGAATACACGCCCACTCTGTCAATGCTGCACACGAGCGGTATAATGAAGAGAATGAGCAGATCACCCTGCGCGGCACCAACCTCGGCGGTTGGCTGATGCAGGAAGGCTGGATGACGCCCCTCGGTTCTGGTGAGATCGACCACGATTTCATAATGAACATAACCGCGTCGGAAACGAATGGGAGCAACATCGCGGCGTATGCAATTGACACCGTGACAGAAAACGGGCTGACCACAAACAACATGAATACATACTGGCAGTCCACCTCTGCGCAGGCAGCAGACAGCGCGGAACTGCTGATAGAATTCGACAAGACCAGATACTTCGACAGGATAGTCGTTGAAACTGGCCCCGATCATACGGGAGATTATCTCAGAGGCGCTGTTGTTTGGATGAGCAACAACTGGACCGACTGGTTCTCTCCTGCGTCCATAACCGTGGACGAAAGCAAGGCGTCAGAAGGCATTATAACTGTACTTACCGGCGAGCAATCCGCAAAATACATTGCGATTCGACCGGGCAGAGCCTCGGAGAATGGACAGCGCTGGACAGTGGCAAACATAAGCCTCTGCATGACCGATGAATATAATGTGAGGAACCACCTTATACGAAGATTCGGCGAAAGCAGGACCAATGAGATGATAGCGACCTTCCAGGATAACTACATCACAGAGGCCGACATCATTAACATTGCAAATATGAACATGAATTTTGTTCGTGTGCCCGTTTATTGGATGGATTTTGCCCTGAAGGACGGAACGCTGAGGACAGATGCTGACAGCGGTTTTGCCCGGCTCGACTGGCTGCTCGAGGTCTGCGATGAGAACGGCATATACGTCCTTATCGATTTTCATGGAGCGCCCGGGGGAGTAAACTGCTGGGCCAGCTGCGGACAGGCCAGCACAATCCCGACCGAGCTGTATGCAGGAGACCCTGACACCGTTGAATGGAATCAAAACGTAGTGCTCAACATATGGAGCGCTCTGGCCACCAGATATAAGGACAACCCCACAGTGGCCGCATATGGCCTTCTGAACGAGCCTGTGCTCAACTTTGACACCAACCCCGCATATGAAAACCTTAAATACGGGTTTTACGATGAGATCTACGACACGGTGCGTGCCATTGACAACAACCATATAGTCATTTTCGAAGAATTCATGGACTGGAGCGTGGCGACGAACCGGCCCGAACGGCAGACCTGGACAAACTATATGTTCGATAAGCATCCATATGACATGCCGAATTACCTATCCTGGGACGCCCAAAAGTCTCTCGCAAACAGCACCGTATCCACGATGTCGCAGATACAGGACCAGTGGAACGTACCTCTCATCGTCGGTGAATTCTGTTTGTATTATTTCTCGGACGTATGGGATGATTTTCTGTCCGACCTCAATGAAAACAGCATTTCCTGGACTAACTGGAACTACAAGGTCAGGGGAACGATATATGAAAGTGGAGGCGGCAACTGGGGATACTACAACACCTGGGATGGCGAAGACCCGGATCTTATGCACGACAGCGCCGAAGAGATAGAGGCGATATGGGCGGCGACCGGAACATCAGCCCATTACCAGGCAAATGAGGCGCATATAAACATAGTCTCCGCCAGAGCGGATGGCAGTACCAATTATCCATATGTAGCTCTGGAAAGAAGTTCATGGACAGTAACCGCCAACGGAGACCCGCAGTGGCCGTATGACCCCGTATCAAACATGATCGACGGCGACCTCTCAACACGGTGGACTACAGCCGAGGCACAAGCCGCCGGGCATTATGTCCTCGTAGATTTCGGCCAGACAGAGAACTTCGACAAAATAGTGCTGGAGCACGATGCAAACGATTATCCTGGCTCTTACAAGGTCGAAATATCTCAGGATGGAGTTACGTTTACCGAGGTCGAATTGAACAATATCCACATAGGGTTTGGTCCTAAAATGGTCTTGCTGCCAAGCACGCCGCAAACATCGAGATACGTAAAAATCAGCTTGACCGGCCCGAATCCCATAAACAATTGGTGGTCCATCAGCGAGCTCAATATACTATGGAGAAACGTACATGGTTAAAGGATTTTGACTAAGCAGTAAAAGCATACTATCTTGACAGTTCAGTACATTCCAAGTTAAGGCCCGGTGCATTTAAGCGCCGGGCCTTGCTATGTTTTCAGCTGCTGAATGTAAGCGCGCACAGCGTCCCCTCAGCCGCAGGCGCAACATTCGGGCTGGATCTCAAGCCTCCGACAAGCACCTTGGCTGCCCATATTTTACCTCAAAGCTCAACGCTTGTGTAACTTTTTTCTCACCTCACGCATGGCAGCGCAGAGGCGTCCCCGGGGGTACAAGGCTCAGGAAAGGGGGCGCCCTAACGGATGCGCATGGTCAAGCACATAGTGTCACACGATGCGGCCTCGCAACTATGCATTCCGGTGATTGACGAAGTGCTGCGGGCCATTAAAACTGGGGGATGTGCGTCAATTGTTCATGCCTAAACTGATGGAAGCACAATCTGGAAAATCATACCAGAACTTTGGACGCAAGTACCGCGAGTATCTATTTAAATACCATTTCTGTTTTGGGATGATTTTATCTACAGTACCTGATGCTGAATTGGCTCAAAATACTATAAATTATTGCCTAAATATACTTGTGTGCTATAAATTGAAAGCAGCAATTTGTTGAATTGAGGCGTTTCCAATGCAGACCAGTTGAGCAACAAGCCAGGATCCCCTGCCTGGCAAAATTGAGAGCATAGCACATGCATAGTATTAAACGAAAGAAGAGGTGCAATGAAACGCAAAGGAGCAATACTGAGTGTCGTTGCCATTATTTTGGTCTTTGCCTGCATGCTGGCAATTCCTGTGCCGGCCGTTTCCTTGGCGGCTTACGACTCGGGTGCTGCAGACGAAGAAAGCATAGTATGGGGCGATCCGGTATAAGAGGAGTATTTTAACACCCAACCCAATGCGTCTAAATGGGTCGTAGACAACTACACCTATACTTTGGGGATAACGGAATTTTCATTGAGCAGCTATGAGACTTGGTCGTCGGGCAGGCCGGCTTAGACATATTTACCAACGAGCTCAATTCGCTCACCTCGTTCAGGCAGTCTTATACATATGGCCAGGACGGCTGGCTCACCATTGAAACTTATGGCCGCGGGGAAAACGGCGCGTCAGAGCCCGACTCTGGCGGAAAATTTGTCGTTCTTCCGGAGGGAGGAGCGAAGCTAATCTGCGAAGAGCCCACTGACGCCGTGATAATTCGCTCGACAGAAGCCCTGCCCGATACTTATAGGCTCGAAGTAACGGTGACCGCCATTGATGTCGGCGGCAAAAACTATGACCCAGATACATTCTGGGGAGGACCCTGGTCTAAGGTCTGGAACGGCACCAAATACGTTGATGACGGGTCTAGGTATATCTCAATGCTGTGGGCTAACGGCAATGAAGTGGACGTCTCTCCCGAGAAAGATCTCCACCGCTACCTTGAATACCTCATGACCGGGCAGAAGTTCTACACCTTCAATCCCAGCGATGACTCTCCAAGGGTGAACACCGTGGAGATGGTGGACAAGTATATACCGGGCAACGAATATGTCTTTGTAATTGAAAGAACTCCGGAATACTACAAGATGTCAGTCACTGGCGACTTCTTCTACGGCGGACACAAAACTTATGAGCACACAAAAAGCCATTTTCCCACGGCGGAAAATGGATACACCTATACCTGGCACTTCAATCAATCTGTTGAAGAACTGCAGGGTAATACTCCTCCTAGCGATACCCTCTATTATAAAGATACAACGCTGGAAACATGGCCTGAGGGTGCGGAATACCCGGATTATTTCTTCACTGGTATGCCGCATATCAACTACTATGAGGGCAGCATGTCCTATTCCAGCATAAAGCTGTATTATCCCCAAAATGTCAACAACTGAGCTTATATCTGCGTAATCCAATCCCGATATGAACTGCGGGGGTCCGGCATTTGTGCCGGACCCCCGTTTCATGTCTCCGGCATTAACGCCGGATCATCCAATATCTGTTATTGCCTCGTCGGTATAATACGCCGCTTTGAATTTGAATTTGTCGCCTCGGACGATAGTGCGGTGTATCACTATCAGGTACTCCTGCTCATGGCAGAACCGCTCACAGAGCATGCACGGTACGTGCGTCGGGATCTGCAACAGCAGCCTCTCCTTCGCTGTCGGCAGTAGAGGCGACAGCGTCTCGTACGCATCTGTGATCTCCATGCCATAATACGTCTCAAGATAGGCGTAAAGCGAACCGTCCTTCAGCACTTCCGGTTTTAGCGCCAGAAACCGGCTCTGAAGCAGATAGCTCGTCTCAATCATCAGCGGGAACGCCTCCGCCGACCGCAGCCTGGTCAGCTTGTGCCACCGCGACCCCGGAGGAGTGCGCTGCCTCACTATATCCAGCGACTCCAAATACTTATCCCCTTCTACAAGCTCGTAGTCCAGGATTTGATTTTTTATCAGTATGTGTTGCTCCTTCAGGCTGCTGGCAAACGAATGGAATTTGGTCAACTTCTGGTCGAACACCTTGGGCTTGACAAAGTTTCCGTTGCCCTGCGCCTTAACAATATAACCCTCTTTCTGAAGCTCGTCCAGCGTACGCCGGATCGTTGACCGGCTTACATGATACATCTGACAGAGCACTCGCTCCGCCGGCAGAGATTTGTTCTCCAGATATGTACCATCTCTTATCTTCTCAAGCAGATCACTATAAATCTGTTGATACAGCGGCAGAGCTTCCATCCCAGCGTCTCCTTTTTTTAGATTATAGCAAGCAAAAAATCTTGAGTCAAGTAAATAAGACCTGTTCCCTTTTGGTATGTATCCAGTATACATACCATCGTTAAAATGGACATAAATAGCTGTATTCCCTTGCGTTTTGTTGCACTTATGACAATATAGGAGCATCAAAAGGAGGGCGCTGGTATGATTCGCGACTTGATTACCGACAAAACCTATCTGGACGATATCGTCTGCAACAGCTGGGAAGAATTGGTTGAAATTGGCGCTGGCCTTCTTGTCAGTCAGGGAAGCGTCGAGCCGGCATTCATCCAGTCCATCAAGGACACGGTGAAAGAATTTGGCCCGTACATGGTAGTCGTGGACGATTTGGCATTCTTCCACGGCCGCCCAGAGGCCGGAGTCAGAGAGCTATCCATGAGCCTTGTGTTGCTCAGAGAGCCGGTCTATCTGGAAGGAAAACGCATCTTGGCTGCAATCGTGTTTGCCGCGACCGACAACAAGAGCCATCTCGAAATCATGCGTGAACTGGGCGGCTTCCTGCAGGACGAGGAATTCCTCTCTCTCCTGCGCAGCCACGGCGCCAAGTCAGCCATCATGAATAAAATTCAAGAAGGAGCACAAACCTTGAGAGTGCGGGCGAACTCTATTTGGGTGGCAATCCGGAAATCAGCGGCAATGTGGTTTTCGTGCATGAGTCATGCAAGTTGCACGCGGCCGCTAATGATACGCCTTATTCAGGCGGCGATGTTCGAATAGATTATAAACCAACGCCGACCGATGAAACCGCGGTGGTTTACGGCGTAAATAATGAGAACGAGGGCAAGTTTACCCTCGTATATCCCGAGGACAAATACCTAATCCCAAGCGAGGGTAATCTAGTTTTCAGCTCGACGCCTCCTGCAGATGAGCACACCCACGGCGTTGACGGCGGCGAGGGCGATATCGTGTGGACCGAGTGGGATGGCAAGACGAATCTAACTGAGGCGGGCTACTACTACCTGGCCGAGAACGCGGAGCCCACCGCTGCCATTGAAGTCACCGCGGACGTCCACCTCTGCCTCAACGGCTGCACCATCAGCAGGACCGGTGGCAATGAGGTGTTCAGCGTCACCGGCAAACTGACCATCTGCGACTGCGAGGGCGGCGGCACGGTCAGCGGTACCCGCAGCGGCGGCGCCCTGGGCGTCTCCGGCGGCACGGTGAATGGCGTGAAGCTCCAGAACCGGGCAGAGTTGTATCTGGGCGGCGCCCCCGATGTCGGTACCGTCAGCATGGCCAAGAGCGGCACGGCAAAAGGATATGACAACCAGATCTTTGCCGCCGCGGACGGCACGGCCTATGCGGGAGACAAGATCACCCTCACCAGCGACGACGATAATATTCCCGAGAACACCGTCATTGTTCGGAGTGTGAATGATGACAACAAGGGCCTCTTTGAACTGACGGATTACGCTTTGGAGAAAAGCGGGGACGATCTTATCATCCAGGGCGACAGCGTAATCGAACTGAGCGTCGCTGTCCCGAGCGGCCTGACCTACGGCGATACGAAGCCGCTTACGATCACGGTTGAGCATGCGGACGCCGCGCTTGAGTTCGCCTTTGCGGGCCAGTCTCCCAACGATAACGGGAGCGACAAGTTCAGCGTTACCAAGGGGAGCGATGGAACCTATTCCCTGTATGCGGGTGCGGCCGGCGATTTCACCCTCACCGTGACCGCCACCAAAGATGGGTACAGCCAGAAGCAGGAAACGGTCGAGTTCACCGTCGGCAAGGCAGCCCTCACCGTCAAGGCGGAAGACAAGAGCATCACCTACGGCGACGCCGCGCCGGTCTACACCGCCACATACACCGGCTTCGTGGGCGACGATGGAGCGGAGGATCTTACCGGCACGCTGACCTTTACCTGTGCTTACGCGGCGGGCAGCCCTGTCGGCACATACCCCATCGCGCCCAAGGGCCTGACCTCCGATAACTACGACATCAGATTTGTCGCTGGCACACTCACGGTCACGGAAAATGCGGTCCCGACGCCCACGGCGCCTGTGAGTAAGACTCTGACCTACAACTCCGGGCTCCAGGATCTGATCATCCCCGGCAGCGCGGAGCACGGCACCATGTACTACAGCCTCAGCCAGAACGGGCCTTGGTACACCGCTGTCCCGCAGGCCAAGGACGCCGGTGTCTACACCGTCTGGTACAAGGTTGTGGGCGACTCCGGCTACAGCGACACCGCGCCCAACAGTGTGACGGCTGTCATAAACAAAGCCCCGCTCACTATCAAAGCTCTGGACAGGCGCGCATATGTCGGCGAGCGTATGCCTGCGTTTGCCTATGACGTCGTGGGCCTGCTCGGCTCCGACACGCTCGACAAGGCGCCCTCTTTCAGCTGCAACGCCAACATGAATATGCCCGGCACATATGTCATCCGCATATTCGGCGCGGAGGCCGCGAACTATGATATAAGCTATGTGAACGGCATCCTTACCGTCGAGCACAGGTTCGTCATTCCCGGATACAAGATCACGGTAGTGGTCGTGGGCAAGGGCGAGGCCAGCGCCAGCGCAGGCTGGGCCGATGCGGGCAGCGTCATCTCGGTAAGCTCCAAGGCCGATGAGGGCTATACGCTCGGAAGCATCACGGTCGAGACCGAATCCGGCAGGAGCGTTGCCATGAAGGACGGCAAGTTCACCATGCCGAACGACTCCGTTGTCGTGACGGTGACCTTCGAGAAGAAGGGCGAACCCTTCTATGACGTCAGACCCGGCGACTGGTTCTACGACGCCGTTATCTGGGCCAGCAAGAACGGCATAGTCCTCGGCGTCACTGAGGACACCTACAGGCCGAACGACCCCGTAACGCGCGAACAGCTCGCGACGATGCTGATGCGCTTCGACAAGGCGGCCAAGTAAAAACTTGATCCACGGTCATAAAACAGAGCGAGGGGGGAGCCGATCCTGTCGGCTCCCCCTTTTGCGCGCGGTACCGCGCCGTCCGAAAGGCAAATTGAAAGGGCAGCCGCTCGTGCGGCTGCCCAGGTTATTATATCGAGTCACGCTTAAGGGTGAGGAAATCTAGCTCTTCTGCCGTCAGCCTCAGGCTTGTGGCGTTTATGGCGTTGTCTATATCCTTTATCGAACGAGGGCCGATGATAGCCGCGATGTTGACCTTTTGACTGAGGACATACAGCAGGGACACTTGTGACGGGCGTATGCCTTTCCTTTCCGCCAGGATCGCGGCGCGCTCCTTCCTCGCAAAGTTTTCCGGAGTGAGGACGGCCATACGTGTGGCAGGGTCGGCGTTTTCGGGCAGGAACTGCGGATAGTTGCCGAAAAAGCCACGGCCCTGGGCGCTCCAGGCGGCGACAGTGACGTCACGGTGCTGCTCAAACCACGGCAGCCACTCCTCTTTGAACGGGGGGATTCGGTAATACCAGGGCTTTTCGATTTTCACCAGGCTGAAAAACGGACTGTAAACACTGGGACCCTGATATCCCATCCGCTCGCAGTACTCATAGGCTTCAACAAAGCGGTCCAGCCGCCAATTGCTCATGCCGTATGCCTTTATCCAACCCTTGCGCAGGAACTCCTCAAAGGTGTCTATTATCTCCTCCACCGGGACCTTGGGGTTGTCTCTGTGTATGAGGTAGGCGTCTATGCAGTCCACGCACAGGTGGTCACGGCTGAAAAGTATATCGTCATACATATAGGAGCGGCCCACGCGCGGGATGTCCTCATACATGGTCAGCGTGTGGTCCATATACGGGTTGCAGCATTTGCTCTGGATGATGACCTTGCTGCGATTGTCGCCCTTGGCGAGCCAGCGGCCGAGCAGTTCTTCAGTGTGCTGTATGCCGCTGCCGCGGCCGTAAAAGCGCGAGGTGTCTATATAATTCCCGCCTATGCTGACGTAGTAGTCCAGCATGTCGTGGATCTTTGCCTCATCTTCCAGCGTGCTGGTAGCTGTGCCGAAAGCTATGTCGCTCACGCCCGTGACAAGGCCCTTGACATTTGTGTATTCCATTTTTGCTCCTTTCAAAAGTGTGAAAAGTCTGCTCCGGGATCCCCCCTTGCATCTGGGACGGACCCTGCTGTACGCCTTGCTTCGACTAGGGCAGCCAGGGGAAGAGAGTCATGACAAGCGCAACGGCTATGGTTCCGCAGGAGGTGGCGAGAACGGTGGATATGAACACCGGGGGATAACCCTCCCGCATTTTCAGGTCGGCCAGGCCGACGGCCATTATCACCGAACCGCTGTTGGGCAGGGAATCGAGCATTGTCGCCGCGAACACGCCCACGCGGTGGATGAACGGGAGGCTCAGACCCAGCTGGGACAGTGTGGGCGCGATGGCGGGAAGAGCTATCTGCGCTCCGGTGGTGGAGCCGCCGGTCATCATACATATAAGGCCGACGCAGGCAACGAGCAGTATTACCGGCGGTACGTCGGCGTGCAGCATGCCGTCTATAAGCTGCTGGTATTCCGGGAGCGACTGGACAACGGCGGCAAAACCGTTGACGCCGGCTATGGCTCCCACCGGAGCGAGCGAGGAGGCCGCGCCGGTGTTGACCGCAAGAAGCACGCCCTTGAAGCCAAGCCCGGGAAGGAAAATCAAAGCGGCAATGACGCTTGTTATCAGTATGGACAGCGCGATGTCCACGCCGAGAACGTTGAAAATGACGAGCAACGCAATGATGGGTATCAGCGAGACGAAAAACCCCGGCTTGGAGGAGCTGTCCTCAGCGAACACGTCCTTAGGCCCGGTGACGAAGGTCTCGCCTCTGGCCGTTGCGCGGACGGTCAGGCGGGTAAAGACGAGCAGCATTACGGATATCTCAACGAGCATGCCCACCAATCCGGCTACGAGCCCGCAATAGGAGCTCGTGCCGATGGCCATGCCGACGACGTTCGTCGGCTGCGGGGAACCCGGTCCGCTGAGCGCAAAGGTGAAGGCTCCGCCGCATATGGCGCCCATGATGAAGCGCTTGGGGATGCCCGCGCGCCTGAAAACACCCAGGGCGATGGGGTATATGGCTATCAGCGCGACGGCTGCGTTTATGCCGCCGTAGCACAGGATCGCAGAGGCTATTATGACGGTAAGAAAGCCCAGGGCATATCTGCCCCTGTCGGTTTTTGCGCCACGGAACATGGTGTTGCAGATGCTGTCTGCAATAGAGCCTGCGGCGCCGCTGGATGTATACAGCTTGGCCAGTATGGCGCCGAAGAGAAACATTGGGAAGAGAGACGCCACTATGGAGCCGAAGCGCGTGAAGAAAACGGTTATAAGCGAATCCGTTATGGGGAGCCCTGCCAGAATGGTCAACACAAACGCCGCCGCAAAGGAGGCTATCATCACGTGGACATTCATCATGCAGAGGACCACAAGGACAACGAACCCGACTATGATTGCCAAGAAACCCATATCTGACCTCTTTTATTTCTTTCCTCCAAGCGCATCGGGTCCGCCGACTTTGTCGTGACCCGGGGCCATTTTTATGCCGGTGAACGCGAGAACCACGCAGATTACCAGGACCACAAGCAGCGCTTTGAAAAGGCTGCTGTAGGAGCCGGTGAGGTCATATACCACGTTTGCCGCGGGGATACCCACGCTGGCTCCGACAGTGACGGCGGCGGTGAGTATTGCGATGATCGTAGCGGAATCGCGGCTGCCGAAGCAGAGGGCCAGCGGCGTGTGCAGGACCTTGCAGAAGAGCCAGCAGACGCCTATGAGGCAGCAGACCACATACATCATGCCGACGCTCGGCGTCATAAATCCGAGCACTATGCAGATGACGGCGTAGAGCACGCAGAGGATGAAGATGGTGATGCGCGGACCCAGCTTGTCCGTTGCGTAGCCGCCTACGAACATGGCGATCACGTTGGCGGTGTTCACAAAGCTGAAGATGGTTCCGTAGAGTTCCGGGGACCAGCCCAGGTCGGCCATGTAAAGGGAAACGTTGGCGTAGGCCGCGTAGAAAGCGATAGCATAGAGTACGAAAAAGGCAACCATTGCCCAGAAATTATAGGTCTTGACGGCCTGCTTTATGGTATAGCCCGCTCGCTCCTCCTGGGAATGGGCGACCTTGTCCTGACCGCTGGCCCAGAGCATGGTGGTGTTTTTGTCCTGCGGGCTGTTGCGCACAAGAAGAAATACAACGACCATGACGACAACTATGAGGATGGCCATATAGCGGAAACTGGAGACATAGCCGATGGAGCCGAGCCAGCGCCCAACTATGATGGAGCCCAGCGTGCCGCCGAATCCGCCTATCGCCATGGAGATGCTCAGGAGCGTTGTGTTCAGCTTGCCGAACCAGCGGTTCACGATTGCTCCCGTGGTCGTGGATGAGCAGAAAGCCGGGAACACGCCGACGAACAGAGCGCCTATATAGAACATGACCATGTTTGTGGCCATGGAATATATGAAGTAGCCTATGCCTATTCCGATGCCGCCTATCAGCATGACCAGCCGGAAGCCGAGCTTCTGGACGATCTTGCCGTAGAGCAGGAGGAACACCGTTGCAAAAACGGAGTGCAGGGTCGGTACTATCGAATATGCCGTGCGGCTTATTTCCGGATTGGCCTCCAGGATACTGGCGGCGTAGAGATTGAACGAGCTGTACACCACGGAGAAAAAGAAATTCATGAGCACAGTTGCCAGGAAAACCACCCAGGCGTAGTGAAAGGCGTGTTTTTTGTTTTCCACGATTTTACCTCCCTCTAAAGTCTTGACAGATTGTGTTAATTAATTAATTAGCAATTTGTGTAAATAAAATCCCAGCCTTAGGACGGATACTCCCTCAGCTCGAGCTCTGCGGCCGGGGCGCGGCCGCAGAGCGGGAGCGAGGAGACTCACATTGCCGTCCAGCCGCCGTCGACTCCGACGATCTGACCGGTTACATAGCGGCTCTCGTCCGCCGCGAGGAATACGACGACGGAATCCAGCTCGCCGGGATGGCCCTCCCGTTTCATCGGACACTTGGTCTTGAGGAAGTTGTCGAACTTCTCGTTGCCGACTGGGGAGACCTCACTTGCAAAGAAGCCGGGGGCGATGGCGTTAACAGTCACACCGTTGCCGGCCCACTCGACTGCAAGCTGCCTCGTGAGGTTGTTGACGGCACCCTTGGAGGCGGCGTACTCGGGGATACCCATGCCGAATTCCACGTCCATCCCCGCGGAGCCGAGCATGGAGGAGATGTTTATCATGCGGCCGTAACCGTTCCTGACCATGACCTTGCCGAACTCACGGCAGCAGTAGAAGAGGCCGTTTATATTGACGTTCATTGTGGCTAGCCACTTCTCGTCGGGCAGTTCCGTCGTCCAGCCGCAGTTGCCGCCGCCCGCACAGTTGACGGCTATGTCGATCCTGCCGAAATCGCGGACGATCTTCTCGGCGGTCTCGGCCACCATGGAGCTGACGGTGACATCGCAGACGTAATAGGCGGTTTTGACTCCGGATTCTGCGGCGATGTCCTCAGCGACCTTCTTGAGCATATGCTCGCGGCGGGCGATGACCACAACGCTTGCGCCCTGGCGGCCGAGAGCGTGGGCAAACTGCACGCCCAGGCCGGAAGAACCGCCTGTGACGACGGCGACTTTGCCGGTGAGATCAAACATGATATTTCTCCTTTCGATTCAAATGTTCATATATTCCTATCGTTTGACTATAGATGCGTTTATGGTGCGCGCTGCATAGAAACCGCCGCGGATCGCGTCGCCGGACTTTGCGGGTTTCTCGCAATCGCCAATGGAGATGGTCTTGGAGTAATATCTGGCTTTGACGGCTTCGACCATGCTCCGGTCGGACACCTGACCGAAGGCGCTTATGACCTGATCGCCCGCGATGAGCTCTTCCTCGCCGCGCTCGTTTGTAACCACGACGCCTTCGGAAGTGATGCTCTTTACCCGGCACCCTGTCCTGATGACCACTCCGGCCTCTTTCATACAGTCTTTCAGTGCGAAGCTGTTGAAATAGATGACGTCCTTTGCAACGTCGTCCTGCATCTCGATGACCGTGGCCCTGCGGCCCAGCGCCGTCATGGCTTCGAGCGCGAAGTCGCAGCCGGACATGCCTCCGCCGCAGATGACGAGGTCACGGCCCGTGACCAGCTCGGGATGCAGGTGGGCGTCTATGACGCCGAGGACGTTGCCGCCGTCTATACCGGGGATCTTCGGGACGAGCGGCTTGCTGCCGGTGGCGACGACTATCCAGTCGCAGGAGGCGAGGATGGGGTCGTCCGAGGAGAGTTCGGTGTGTTCGTGTACCTCAACGCCCAGCTTGGCGAGCTGGACCCTGTAGTACTCTATCAGCTTGCGGATCTGTATTTTGAATTCAGCGGTGGCGGGGGCGTTCAGCGTACCGCCGAGCTGGTTCTTCTCGAACAGAGTGACCTTGTGGCCTTCGACGGCACAGGCGCGGGCCGCCTCCATGCCTCCGGGGCCGCCGCCGATGACGACGACGTTTTTCGGTTCGTCGGTCTTATACAGGCGCATGGCGTTCTCGTCGCCGGCGGCGGGGTTTACCGCGCAGCTCAGCTTGCTGCGGTAACGGATGATGCGGCCGATGCACTCCTCGTTGCAGCGCATGCAGGGGCGGACGTCCTCGACGCGGTTTTCGAGGAGCTTTCTGCCCAACTCCGGGTCTGCTATGAGCTGGCGACCGAATACCGCAAAGTCGGCACGGCCGGATTCGATCATGCGCACTGCGCTCTCTGGCGTGTGGGAGCCGGCGTTGAGTATGGGTTTGCCCGTGGCGGCGCGGGCGCCCTCGCAGACGTATTCCATGGACGCCTCGCCCATGTACATGGGGGGATATACGTATTTGATCGTCTCATAGCAGCCGGCGTCCACGTTGAAGGCGTCGCAGCCATGCCGGTCCAGCACCCTGAGGATGGGGATGCTGTCCTCCAGCGTGCGGCCGCCGGGGATGCGGTGGTCCAGGGAGAGGCGGAAGATCACGGGGAAGTCGCTGCCGGCGCCCCTGTGGATGGCGTCGACTATGTCCGTGGCGAAACGGGTGCGGTTTTCGGGAGAGCCGCCGTATTCGTCGGTACGCTTGTTCCAGATCGGGGAGAGGAACTGGTCCACCAGGTAGCCGACGTGAGCATGTACCTCGATCGCGTCGAAGCCGGCGTCGCGCACGAGCCCGGCGCTGTATTCCCAGAGCTTCATCATCTCTGCGATCTCTTCGATCGTGAGGGCGTGGCACTTGACTTTCGGGTCCCACACCCAGGTGTTTTCGGAGGCGGAGATGGGCAGCTTCCCGTGTATCTCGTTGGCGTTGCGTCCGGTGCCGCAGGAAAGCTGCATGACGGCCTTGCAGCCGTAGGCGTGGAGCCTTTCCGTGAGGCCGCGCGCGGCGGGAACAACGTGGTAGTGGTCCCAGGCGTGGCCGAGGACGCCCTGGCCCAGCTCGGCGTTGAGGTAGCCCTGACCGCAGATGATCATACCGGTACCGCCGCGGGCGCGCTCCTCATAATACGCAATCTCGTTTTCCGAAAAGGTGCCGTCCCGGTTCGCCATAAGCGTACCCATGGGCGACATGACGATGCGGTTTTTGACCTCCATCCTGCCTATCTTGAATGGTGTAAACAGTGCGTCGTAGTTCATTTCATCCTCCTGCTTTCAGTTCCTGTACTCAGACATAGATTATCGGCTTCACGATGTCCCTGGACTTGGACGCCATGAGGTCAAACGCGCTCTCGATGGAATCGAAGCCGCGAAAATCGTGGGTGATGAGTTTTTCTGGCCGCAGCCTTCCGCTCTTGCATATGCCCATGAGCCGCTCGAGACGGCGGCGTCCGCCGGGGCAGAGGCCGCCGGTGACGGTTTTGTGGGCGCAGAAGGAGAGAGATTCGTTGGTGTATATCGGCAGACAGGTCTGCGTCCTGCCGTGACCGGCGAGGTTCGCCACGGTGCCGTTATACTTGCAGATGCTCAGGGCGTCGTTGAACACGGTGGGCTCTCCGCCGGCGATGATGACGCAGTCGAACTGCCTGCCGCCCGTAAGTTCCATCAACTGCTGGGCGAAGGGGGCCTCGCGGTAATCCACAGTGTCGTCCGCGCCGAACTCTTTCGCGAGCTGCCGCGTTATGGGCCGGCTGCCGACGGCAAATATTTCTGCCGCGCCGCGCAGGGCCGCTCCGGCTACGCTCATGAGGCCTACGGGGCCTATGCCGATGACCGCGACGCGGTCCCCGTACTTTACATTGGCCAGCTCAGCGCCGTGGAAGCCGGTGGTGACCATGTCGCCCACGAGCGCCGCGGCCTCCAGGCTCACGCCCTCGGGTATTTTTGCGAGGTTAAGGTCTGCGTCCGGCACCTTGAAATATTCTCCGAACATTCCGTCCCAGCGGGAGGAGAGGTATCTGCCTCCGAGGGGACCGCCAGAGTGCTGGTGGATCCCGTCCTGTATGTCGAGATTCCTCCAAACGGGCGTAACGGCCGGAACCGCCACCACGTCCCCGACCTGCAGGTCCGTGACGCCGGCGCCGACTTCGACGACGCGGCCTACGCCCTCGTGGCCCAGAATCCTGTTGGGCGCGATGTTGGGGTTTTCCATCGCCGTATCGACGTCCGAGGTGCAGGGACAGAGAGCCACTGGCTCCAGCACGGCTTCAAACAACCCGGCCTTCGGCGCCTCCTTCTCTATCCAGCCGACGCGCACGGTGGGCTCGATTATGCCAAATCCTTTCACTTTCAGACCTCCCTAGATCATTTTGAGCAGATTTGCTTACAGTTCATTTGACTCCGCAGCCACAATTCGGTATACTAATAAGCAGCAAATACCAGCTGACAATACAAGAATGCGAAGCGCAGATACGCGGAACCAGTGAAACAATACACGTGTATTGTTTTCGAATACAGTTATACATTCTTGACGTTAATTTGTCAATGATAATTAGAGATATCCCCATCGTGCACAAAGGAGGGAACCGCAATGTATACATCTTTCACAAAAGCCGGTACCCGCACGCTCATGATAGAGAAGGCGATAGCGCTTTTTAAGGAGCGCGGAACGGAACATGTGTCCGTAAAGGACATCTGCGACGAGGCGGGCGTCACCCGGAACGCATTCTACTATCACTTTGAGAGCAAGGACCTGCTTTTTGACGCCATAGGCGACTATGTCAGCATGGTCTCAAAAAAGCGAATAGCCACACTCTATGGCTGCAAGTCCTATTTCCAGCAGTTTTGGGAGTTCTACAAGGCATATCTTCTGACGGAGATAGAGATGGGCTCAGACATAATGAATCACATCTGCATTTCACGAACGATGAAGGGACGCGCGGATTATTTCAGCTACATTGACGACGAACTCGCCGCCAAAATGATCAGGTTGACGGAGCTGGCGCAAAACGAAAAACAGATAACGAATCCCTGCCCGCCGGCGGACCTGCTGTGGGTGAGCTATTCGCTGATCCGGGGCGTGAACATAAAGTGGTGCTTCCAGTGGGGCGCCTGCGACCTGATTGAGGAGAGCCTGACGAGCCTCAACACCCTGTTCATCCCTTCTGAAGGTTTCCTGCTTGACCCGCAAAATCCGTGACCGGGACGCCCGCAGCGGCGCTCAAATGTTTGGAAAACGCGGAGAACTCCCGACCAAAAGGTCGGGAGTTCTCCGCGTTCTTTAAATTCGTCCGAGCCGAGCGGGGCGGACGTTCAGGCGCATCAGCCGCCCTGGCCTGCGTCCGCTCGCGGACGCAGCACAGTGTGTACCACCAGGCGGGCGTCGTTGTATTCATAGCTGCAGGTTGAGAGGCGGAGGACCCGGTCCTCCGCGCCGGGGCTGACGCCGGTTTCTATCACGGAGTTTGCCGCAACGGAGTCCAGCCGGGCGGAAAAATCCGCATCGTCCTCAAAATCCAGCTGCCAGGCGTCGCCCGCGGCGGGCGCGACATAGGCCGAAAACACTGTCGCTTCATAGCTGCCCTCCGGCGTCAGGAGCAACAGCGACGGGTGTTCCTCGTAAAACGCCTGTTCCTTATAGCCGTCCAGTACGGAGAACATACTGCCGTCTTTCATGTGGTGTCCGTAGACGACAGAGCGCCGCGACGAGCTTGCCGCCCCGCTTGTGCCTAGCTTCGGTGGTCAAATCAGCCCCCCTTTCTTGGTTTGTGCATAAACTTACGGGCAAATGTGACGGCCCTGTGACTTTTTGCGTCCGAGGCTGTGATATGGTATAATCACATCGAAGAGAGGAGAGATTCGCGTGTATAACGTTCTGCTCGTGGACGACGACCTCCACATCCTGAACGCAAACGAGAAATACCTCACACGGCAGGGCTACAGGATAAGCCGTGCCGAGGACGGGGAGAGCGCCCTGAAGCTCGCCTCAACGGCCGCATTTGACGCCGTCGTGCTGGATGTGGATATGCCCGGGATGGACGGAGTGTCCGTATGCAGCCGTCTGCGCGAGGTAAGCGCGGTCCCCATCATCTTCCTTTCGGCCTACGCCCGCACGGATGACCGCATCCGCGGACTGATGGCCGGGGGCGACGACTACATCGGCAAGCCATACTCCCTTGTCGAGCTGGAGCTGAGGCTGAGGCTGCGTATCCAGCGGCACAAGAACGTCGAGAACGGAGAGGTGCTCCGCTTTGACGCGCTGGAGATAGACCTGGGCCTGCGGGAGGCGCGCTTCCGCGGAGAGAGAGCCCAGCTGACTGTGCTGGAGTTTGACCTGCTGGCCTTTCTGGCGCGGAACCCGGACCAGGTGTTCTCCTATGAGCAGCTGTACGACAGGGTGTGGAAGGCGCCGATGAACCAGGGCCTGCACAGCATCCAGGTCTGCATGGCGCGGGTCCGCCAGAAGCTGGACGCGCTCTGCCCGGGCGTACACTGGATCGAGACGGTTCGCCGCAAGGGCTACCGCTTCAACAGCGGCGCGCGGGCATGAAAAAAGCCCCGGGCTCAATGCCCGGGGCGGGTGAGTTCGTTATTTCTTCTTTTTGAAGGGACCTGCCTTGGCAACGGCCAGGCCCACCGTCCCGCACACCACTATGCCAGCGGCGGCCAGGATCGCCGTCGTCACCGGCCCGGCTCCGCCTCCGCCGTCCTGGGGAGGCAGCTCGGGTGCGGCTATCTCAACGTCGTCGGAGGGCGGGGCCTGTCTCTTATACACATCTCCGAGCCCACGAGACACTCGCTAATCTCG
>ENA-OZIL01000184-OZIL01000184.1-human-gut-metagenome-genome-assembly--contig:-NODE-184-length-32983-cov-13.567602_pt1 | contig 32983 bp, 27 predicted proteins | sample MGYA00244057_ERZ653706 | MGnify/ENA primary metagenome ERZ653706 (study PRJEB26926, sample SAMN06165266) | human gut metagenome | biome: ENVO:00009003; feature: ENVO:2100002; material: ENVO:00002003...
GCTGCGGACCGTGCAGCAGTTATGTGCTCGAATATCTGACAAAATATTTTGATGTCACCGTGCTCTACTTCAATCCGAACATCTACCCCGCAGAGGAATATGAACACCGGCTCAGCGAACAGCGCAGGATAATATCTCTCCTGCCCGCGGAGCACAATGTAAAAATGCTCGAATGTGAATATAATCATACGCAGTTCACCGACGCGGCAAAGGGATATGAGCAGGCGCGCGAGGGTGGTTCGCGGTGCGAAAAATGCTTTTATCTGCGGCTCGAGCGCACGGCTCAGGAGGCAAAGGAGCACGGCTTCGACTATTTCACGACCACCCTTTCCGTAAGTCCGCACAAGAATTCGCAGATACTCAACCGCATCGGCGAAGAGATGGACGAAAAATACGGAGTGCGCCATCTGCCCGCAGATTTCAAGAAGCGCGAGGGCTACAAGCGCTCGATAGAGCTCTCGAAACAGTATGATCTATACAGACAGAACTACTGCGGGTGCGAGTTTTCGAAGCAGGGGTAAAATTATATAAATTCGTCCGCCGCATTTATATCTAATACGGCGGACATTTTTTATTTTATCCTGTAGATAACTTTATTTTTCATTTCCTGTGCATCGAGCAAGCCAAACTCAGAAAATTTCAAAGCAAACTTGCGTACGGTAGCAAATGCTGCATCTCCGAAGTCCTTTTCGAGCTGTTTCGTTGTGAAGCCCTCGCCGCCGTATGTCGACAATACAAACTGCCAGAGCTTTGCCTCCTTTACCGTCACTTCGCCAGAACGCAGAATTTCATTGTATTTTTCTGTTACATCAGTTTTAACTGCATCCGGTTTCATTTCGTCGTAGACATTTTTTATGAAATATATTAGAAACGGCGTAACATCGGTAACGCCCGCAAGCCTCGCGTTGTTTTCAACAAGAGTGTATGCGTCGTAATATTTTCCCCTGCTCTTTTCAATGTAGCTCGACATCGGAACAAAGAGTGTGCTTTCATATCCTTTCTGAATCAGAAACCACATATGCAAAAGGCGCGCCATGCGCCCGTTTCCGTCAAAATACGGATGCAGGTATGCGATGTCAAAATGCAACATTGCAGCCTTGAGCAGGTCATTTATGCCGTCGTCGGCATTTGCGAAATCCACAAACCGTTTCATATATTCGGGAAGTTTTCCGCTGCTGATGCCGCGGTGTACAACGCCGTTGCCGCCCACGACATTCACGCCGTCATGGCGGTAAAATTCCCCGTCGCGCAGTCTGTTATCGCCTTCGAGAAAATCTCCTATCGCCATCATATAGAGCTTATGGATATTCTCCTCTGTTATATGATTGTGCCTGTCGCTTATAAACTCAAAGCCAAGTTTCAATCCATATATCCTGTTCTCCTGATTGTCCTTCGGCGCATTGCCAAGCATTATACTGCGCACGCTGCTGCGGTCAAAGTCAATGCTTTCTATTGCCGAGGTCGCAACGATCTCCTCTTCAACCGCATTTGCGGCATAGACGGAGTTCTGCGCGGTAAAAAGCAGTTTCACCGCTTCAAGATTCACACCTGTGCATGACGTCAGATATACAAGATTTTTGCCGTCAAAATCATTCAGCGGCAGCTTTTCATAAAATGACGATTTCAATATATTTATAAACTCTTCAAAATCATCCGGGTATTTATATTTGAGCTTTTTGAGATTTGTTATGTGTTTATCCGAGAGCATTTCAGAAAATTTCAGTGCATCCATTTAATCACCTGCTGATACATATTGATACTAATTGATATCAGTATAATCAAATAATATTTTTTTGTCAAGCTCAGCGCCGAAAAAAGTATTGTCCGCCGCATTTATATCATACGGCGGACATTGTTTATTTTATTCTATCATCAAAACACCACAACGAGAAGCATCTTGAACTGCTCCCTGCCGTAGACCGCGTGCGGGTGTCCGGCGGGCATGACTATGCTCTCGCCCTCGTGCAGCTCGTAGTCAACGCCGTCTATCGTTATTTTTCCGACTCCCTCGAGGCAGGTGACAAATGCGTCGCCGCCGGAGGCGTGGGTGCTTATCTCCTCGTCCTTGTCAAACGCGAAAAGCGTTATGCTCAGCGCGTCATTCTGGGCGAGGGTCTTGCTGACCACCTGCCCCGGCTGGCAGAGCACCTGATCTCTCAGAGTCAGGACCTCTGATTTTGAAATATTTTTCATGAGCTCTTTCATTTTCTTCTCCCCTTTTTATATATTATCCGCACATAAGACTGAATTATGTCTGAACACAGTATACCACCGCCGCTCGGCAAACGCAAATATAGCTATAGAAAATCCTTGCGTCTTATGTTAAAATAGTATACGGATAATTTCAAGGGAGTGTGCCAGATGAAAGAGAATAAGAAACTTGTCAACGAAATAATCAGCGATGTCAAGCACGACATGAGCAACGAGGATATCATATCCCTGCTCGCCGACAGCAGGATATCGGCAAACCCCGACAAGGAGAAATACACATTCGGTCAGCGCGCCGCAGATAAAATCGCGAAGTTCGCCGGCAGCTGGGCTTTCATATTCTCGTTCTCCGCCCTGCTGATACTCTGGATGGTCGGCAATGTCATACTCGCAAAACGCGCGTTCGACCCCTATCCGTTCATACTGCTCAACTTAGTGCTCTCGTGCGTTGCCGCGCTGCAGGCTCCGCTGATAATGATGAGCCAGAACCGTCAGGAGGAAAAAGACCGCCGCCGCGCCGAGAACGACTACAAAGTCAATCTCAAAACCGAGATAATGATCGAAGATATCCACGGCAAGATGAACCGTATACTCGCCCGTCAGGCAATACTGATGAAGCTGATGAAGATAGACGAAAACACGATGAAGCAGATAACGCTCGAAAAGCAGGAGGAGATGTGCGCCGAGGCGTGCAGAGCCGAGAAGAGCAAAAACGAGCACAGCGAGCATAAAGAACCCGAAGAAAAGCCCGAAAGCTGAATTTCGCCTTGCTTTTGAATTGCGTTTATTGTATACTGACCCTTGATAAAAGCCCTTCGGAGGAAAAGAAAATGAAGCAGCTCAATATTATTCCCAATCCCAACAAAATCGACTATCTCGGCGGAAGCGTCAAGATGGAAAACATCGATTCCGAAAGCTTTTCCGCGCGTCTGACAGACAAACTGCCCGAAGAGGGCTATGTGCTCGAAGTGACCGAAAACGGTGTAGAAGCCACCGCCGGCGGCGAGCGCGGAGCCTTCTATGCGAGCCAGACATTGAAGCAATTAAAGCAGCTCGATATCTGCCCGTGCGTGAGAATCGAGGACGCGCCCGCGTTTGAATACCGCGCATTCATGCTCGACTGCGCGCGCCACATGACGACGGTCGAGAACATCAAAAAGCTCATCGACGCCGCCGCACTCGTCAAAATGAACACCATGCACTGGCATCTGACCGACGACCAGGGCTGGCGCGTTGAAATTGACAGCCACCCCGAGCTCATCACAGTCGGCTCCCGTCGCCGCAGCTCGGATTTCGGCCAGTACCACTTCGCCGAGGAATATTCCGGATATTTCACAAAGGATGAGATCCGCGAAGTAGTCGCATATGCCGACGACAACTATATTGAAGTTATCCCCGAGTTCGATATGCCCGGCCACACGCTCTCCGTGCTCGCCGCCTATCCCGAGCTCTCCTGCAAGGGCAAGCCCCTCGAGGTCGGTACGAAGCAGGGCATCTTTGATGATATACTCTGCGCCGGAAACGATGATTCGCTGAAACTTGTCTTTGACGTGCTCAGCGAGATGATTGAGCTCTTCCCCGGCAGATATTTCCACATCGGCGGCGACGAAGCGCCCAAGGTTCGCTGGAAGAACTGCACGAAGTGCCAAGCGCGCATGAAAGAACTGGGTCTCAAGGACGAAGAGGAGCTTCAGGGCTGGTTCGTGCTTCAGGCCGTTGACTTCCTCAAAAAGCACGGCAAGACGGCTATAGTCTGGAACGAGAGCCTCAACAGCGGCATGATGCCCAACGACATTATAGTTCAGCGCTGGATGGACAAAAAGGATCGCTCCGTCGAGTTCGCGAACAAGGGCGGAAAGATGATAGTCTCCGAGTTCTATTATTACTACTGCGACTACCCCTACGGCATGACCTCGCTCAAAAAGACCTACAGCCTCGATCCGTATATAAAGGGACTGACCGAGGCGGGCAAGAAGAATGTGTTCGGCGTCGAGTGCCCGATTTGGGCGGAGTATGTCCGCGACTTCGACAAGCTCTCATATATGTGCTTCCCGCGCTTCTGGGCTGTCGCCGAGGCGGGTTGGACGAAGAGAGACAATATGGATTACAACAGCTTTGAGGAGCGTTTTGAGGCTCTGCGCCCGATGCTCGAAGAGATGGGAATAAAACCCGCTCCCCGCTCGGATTGGAATCCCAACTTCCTGCAGTCCCTCAAGGAGCTCAAGCAGTTCTTCAAGGGCACGACGAATCTCGACAATATCCTCAACATGATTCGCAACAATCAGGCATAAATAATATAGAGAAAGCTCCGCACTCGTCTGCGGGGCTTTTTTGTTTTGCGGCTCAAATCTTTTGGCAAAATAACTAAAAATCTATTGTAACCCCCGCGGCAATAATATATAATTGTCATGTACCGCAAGTTAAAATTATTTTGACGGATAAATCAAAGAATTTTCCGAAAGGAGCAATCAAATGAGTCATGTAGACATCCGCTTCACGGACAAGAACTCCGAGCGCTTCATGCTCGCCAGAAGGGTCTACAAGGTCATTGAGGACCTTGAGAATGAATATCTCTACCCCGACAGCGAGACGCTCGGCGGCTTCAAATTCCGCGACGGGCAGTACAAATTTTCACAGATCGACGAGGGCGAATGGACGGATTTCGACTCGGAGAACGACTACTGGGGCTATAAAGAGGACTACGCGTGGTTCCGCCACAGCTTCACAGTTCCCGAGCGTTTTGCCGGCAGACCCGTGGTCTATCAGCTGACCCCCTCCGCAAGCGGCCCGTGGAATCGCAGCAACCCGCAGTTCATCATGTACTTCAACGGCGAGCTGCGCCAGGGCGGCGACTCGAACCACAGCGAGATACGCCTGCTCGACTGCGCCAAGGGCGGCGAAGAATTCGACTGCTGCCTCAACGCATATTCGGACGCTTGGGAATTCAAGGGCAAGCTCAGAATGGGCGCGCGCCTCAAGGTCGTCGATGACCTTGTCAACCGCCTCATCTTCGATCTCAAAACCCCGCTCAAAGTCGCGTCCCTCTATAACGCGGACGATCTTCCGCGCATCGATATAGTCAAGGCGCTCAACGGCGCCGTCAATCTTATCGATTTCAACACCGCTGATTACGATACATTCGCTGCCTCCGCCGAGGCGGCAATCGACCTGCTCGACAGGGAAATATATTCAAAAGATGCCATGGACGCGACCGCCTGCTGCATCGGTCACACACATATAGATGTCGCATGGCTCTGGAGACTCCGCCAGACAAGAGAGAAGGCCGGCCGCTCCTTTGCGACCGTCCTCAAGCTCATGGAGGAATATCCCGAATACAAGTTCATGTCCTCGCAGGCTCAGCTCTATGCCTTTGTCAAGGAGGACTATCCCGAGGTCTATGAGGGCATCAAGAAGATGATCGCCGAAGGGCGCTGGGAAGTCGAAGGCAGCATGTGGGTCGAATCGGACACCAACGTCACCTCCGGCGAATCCCTTGTCCGCCAGTTCCTGGTCGGCAAGCGTTTCTTCAAGGACGAGTTCGGCGTTGACAACAAGATAATGTGGCTCCCCGATGTTTTCGGCTACAGCGCGGCTCTCCCGCAGATCATGAAGAAAGCCGGCATCGATTATTTCATGACCACAAAGATATCCTGGAACGAGTTCAACAAAGTGCCCTATGACACATTCATGTGGAAAGGCATCGACGGCACGGAGATTCTCTCTCACTTCTCGCCGAGCACCGACTGCTTCGACGAAGGCGACTGCTGGCAGACTACATACAACGCCTATCTCAATCCCGAGCACATCCTCGGCGGCTGGCACAGATACTCGCAGAAGGATCTCAACAAAGAGTATCTCTGCACCTTCGGCCACGGAGACGGCGGCGGCGGACCGACCCGCGATATGCTCGAAATGGGTCACCGCATGGCAAAGGGCATTCCCGGCTGCCCGAAGGTCAAGCAGGAGTTTGCAATAGACTTCTATCACGACCTCGAAAAGGAAGTCAAGGGTTCGCGCAGGCTGCCCAAATGGGCGGGCGAACTCTATCTTGAGTTCCACCGCGGCACCCTAACCTCGCAGGGCAGAAACAAGCGATACAACAGAAAGAGCGAGCTGCTCTATCACGATATGGAGACTATCTGCACCATCGCCGACTCAAACGGCATCGCGTCCTATCCCCGTCAGTTCATCAACGACGGCTGGAAGATAATACTCCTCAACCAGTTCCACGATATAATCCCCGGCTCTTCGATAAAAGAAGTCTACGAGGATTCCAAGGAGCAGTACGACAAGCTCATCTCCGAGGGTAAAGCTGAGATAGCCGACACTCTCGGCAAGATAGTCTGCACTTCGGACGGCAACGCCCTGACCGTTTTCAACACTTTCGGCGCTGAGCGCGACGATGTCGTTATCACCGATATGCCCGCAGCCGAGCACTTCTCGATAGTCGATGCAGACGGCAACGTCATGCCGTGGCAGAAATCCGCCGACGGACGCCTTGTGTTCTTTGCAAAGGGCGTGCCCGCAAAGGGATACAAGACCTTCAGTATTGTTCACGGCGGCGAGTCCGGCGAGAACACCGTCAAGGTCGAGAACAAGACTATAGAGAACAAGTTCTTCACCGTCAAGTTCGACAAGGATATGAACATCGCGTCGCTCATTCATAAGGCGACCGGCAGAGCAGTCGCGCCCGAGGGCGAAGTCCTCAACAAAATTTATGCCTACGACGACAGACCGTTCAACCACGAGGCATGGGATATCAAGGTCTATTTTGATCAGAAGTACACCGAGATAAACGATGTCAGCGCAGTCGATGTGACAGAGAGCGGACCCGTCCGCACGGTCATAAAGGTCACGCGCAAGTTCCTCTCCTCGACCATCGAGCAGAGCTTCATCTTCTACGCAGACCTGCCGCGCATCGACGTTGACTACACGGTCGACTGGAAAGAGAAGAAGATACTTCTCAAGGCAGACTTCCCCGTTGATGTCAACGCCACCGAGGCCACTTATGATATCCAGTTCGGCAACTACAAGCGCCCGACCCACCGCAACACGCTCTGGGATTTCGCGCAGTTTGAAGTCGTCGGTCACAAGTGGGTCGATCTCAGCGACAACAGCTTCGGTCTCTCCGTCCTCAACGACTGCAAGTACGGTCACGACATAAAGGACGGCCACATCAGAACGAGCCTCCTGCGCTGCGCGGTCAACCCGAACAGCGAGCAGGACAGAGAAGTTCACCGCTTCACCTACTCCATCTACCCGCACGCGGGCTCGGTCGACACCTCCGATGTCGTCAACCAGGGCTATTCGCTCAACCTGCCGCTCTACTGCGTCAACGGCAAGGCGGCTCACGACAGCTACTCGCTCGTGAGCACCGACAAGGACAATGTCATCATCGAGACCGTCAAGAAGGCTGAGGACAGCGACGACGTCGTCATCCGTGCATATGAGACATGGAACAAGACGACCGACTGCGTCTACACCTTCGACCGCGCCCCGAAGAGCGTATATGCCTGCAACCTGCTCGAAGAAAACGAAGAGCAGCTCGAAGTCAGCGGCAACACCGTTTCGCTCCGGTTCAAGCCCTTCGAGATAAAGACCGTAAAAGTCACATTCTAAAATCCACAGCACAAAGCCCCACCCGCCAAAACGGGTGGGGTCATTTCATCGCAGCACAAGCATCATACCGCAAACGCGCAAATAAAATTCACCGCAAATTGCAAATCCGCTTGACAAAGCCCGGCACATTTGCTAAAATATCATAGCCGTTAAAAATACGGACAGGTATCGAAGTGGTCATAACGGCCCTGACTCGAAATCATAAAATTTCGGGCGCGCCGATGACATAAATTGCATAAGGAGAGGTATCGAAGTGGTCATAACGGGGCTGACTCGAAATCAGTTTGGGAGCAATCCCACGCGGGTTCGAATCCCGCCCTCTCCGCCAGAAAAATCCCGCGTAAACCCAGTGTTTACGCGGTTTTTTCATATCTACGGGCAAAACGGCCGGTGCGATAAACACCGGCCGTTTTGTTATTTTCGGGCAAATGTTATCACGATTTTCTTTGATAACACGACCCTTGCCCGTCCTCCGCCGAGAAGCAAAAAAGCGTGACAAAACCCCGAATTGTTGTAAAAATGTTATCAAACTCAGTAAAGAGCCTTGTAGAGATACAGAAAAATATAACGACATACATACGATTTCGTATGAATTAGAAATAGGAGGCATTGTCTATGACACTCAAAAAAACAACTTCCGAAACAGGTACCCATTCTCCGGTTGCAGACATACTCAATACAGTTTCGGGGGCGTATTGCTCTGAATTTTGGGACGGTGTATATGAGGTGTCCGGCACGCCGAATACTCTGCGGGAATTAAAGCACTCCTTTGAGGCGCTGTATGAAGTGCAGAAATATAAGGAGGCTTTCGCCCTGTTTCTTGCGTTGCATGATTTAATCGCGCTGGAGATTCCGGCATCTGTTCTTGAAATGCAGGAGTATGAGGAAGCGATTAAAATCTTCATGGGAGAGTTCCTTGAAGATACCGCAGACCTGTTGCTTGATTACGAATCGGAGGAAAACGCTGTTTCCGAATGGGAGTAAAAACAAGGGGCTAAATCAAAGCCCCTCCTACATAGCCGTCCACCGTCAAAAGTGGGCGGCTATTTTCATTTTCAGAGAAAGGAGGAATCCCCATGGAGAAATGTCATGTGATCGCCGTCACGAATCAGAAGGGCGGCGTGGGCAAAACGACCACGACGGTCAATCTCGGCGTAGGGCTTGCGCGAATGGGAAAGCGTGTGCTTTTAGTGGACGCAGACCCGCAGGGTAGCTTGACCGTCAGTCTCGGCGTTAAAAACCCGGACGAGCTGCCCGTGTCGATTGCCACGGTCATGCAGAATACCGTGGACGACAAGGTAATGCCGCAGGACTACGGGATCATTCATCACAGCGAAGGCGTTGATCTGCTTCCGTCCAACATTGAGCTGTCAGCCTTTGAGGTTGGTCTGTTCAACACGATGAGCCGCGAGATGGTATTAAAGAACTGCCTGGACGCGGTAAAAAAGAACTACGACTATGTGTTGATAGACTGTATGCCGTCGCTGGGTATGATGACGATCAATTCCCTGGTCGCCGCCGACAGCGTACTCATCCCCTCGCAGCCGAATTTTCTGTCTGCAAAGGGGCTTGGTCTGCTGCTGAAATCCATCGGCAAGGTCAAGCGGCAAATCAACCCAAAGCTGCGCGTGGACGGCGTACTGCTCACAATGGTAGACAACCGCACCAACAACGCAAAGGCGATCATCGCTTCCCTGCGGCAGACGGGCAGCGGCGTAAAGGTGTTTGACACCGAAATCCCGTTTTCGGTACGCGCCGCCGAAGCAACGCTGGAGGGCAAGAGCATTTTCGCCCACGACAAAAGCGGCAAGGTGGCAGCGGCCTACGAGGAGTTGACGAAGGAGGTGATGATGATTGAGCAAAGAGAAAACAGTCGATTTAGGTCTGAAAACGGCATTCGATGAGCTTTTTATGAGCGACGCGGGCCGCGCGGAAAACAGGCTCCCGAAAATCTATGACATCCCGCTTTCCGAAATTGACGATTTTCCCGACCATCCCTTTCAAGTACGGCTGGACGATGACATGGACGCGCTCGTGCAGAGCGTAAAAGAACGCGGTATCATCACGCCCGTTACGCTCCGTCAAAAGGAGGACGGACGGTATGAGATCGTGTCCGGGCATCGCCGCAAAAAGGCGTGCGAGCTGGCAGGGCTTGAAACCGTCAAATCGGAAATTAAGGAGCTGACGCGGGACGAAGCCATTATTTTAATGGTAGAATCCAATTTGCAGCGTTCCACGATTCTCCCAAGCGAAAAGGCGTTCAGCTACAAAATGCGGCTGGATGCGATGAAAAGACAGGCTGGCAGACCGGCACAAGAAAATTATTCCCCACTGGGGAACAATTCTTTGGGTGTAAAATCATCGGATGAAATGGCGGAAGCGGTAGGAGAAAGCAAAAATCAGATATTCCGCTTTATCCGCCTCACAGAGCTGATCCCCGACCTGCTGAATATGGTGGACGAGGGGCGGATCGCTTTCCGTCCTGCCGTGGAGCTGTCCTATCTCACAAAGGAGCAGCAAGCCGCACTGCTTGAATCCATTTCCTACACGGACGCAACGCCATCGCTGGCGCAGGCCATCAAGATGAAGGAGTTTTCCAAGAACGGCAAGCTCGGCCCGGATGTCATTGAATCCATTATGAGCGAGGAAAAGCCGAATCAAAAGGAGAAGTTTACCTTTAAGGCGGAGCGCCTGCGGCAGTATATCCCGTCCAACATTCCCTATGAGAAAACCGAGGATTATGTTCTCAAAGCGCTGGAATATTATCATCGGTATCAGGAAAGGCAGAAAGAGAGAAGTCAGGAAAGATAAACGACCTAACAAGGGGCAAGTCTGCCCATTTTCAGGGCTGTCTGCTCTGCTCCCCCTCTCACACTCTCCCCCTCAAAAACCGGCTGTACCTGCTGAAAACAAAGAATAACTCTCATACCTTTGCGGGAAAACGCTGTGAGCTGTATAATAAGAGCGCAAACCACACATGGAGGTAATCCGTTATGAATAAAAGGGCGCTTATTCTTGTTATACTTTTTGCGGCTGTTTCTCTTTCAGCCTGTGCAAATAACCCCGCTTCCACAGCAGACGGTACGGGAGCAGAAGTTGAGGCTTCGACAGCTACAACTGCGGAAAGCGGCGATACAAAAGAAACGGAAGGAATGACCGGCAGTACGCCACCGGCATCTTCTTTTGAGCCGGTAACGGAAGTTCCAACCGAGAGCACGGAAGCGGAATCGACTGCATCCCCAAACACGGCAGCGCCCGAAAGCAGCGAAAAACCTGCAACCGAGGCGTCCAGACCAACGGAGCAGACGGTTTTGCCGGTCAGCACACCGTCCGAGCCTGCGTCAGATCCGGAGGAGCCGCCGCAGAGTACGGAGGAGCCGTCCAAGCCAACGCCGGAGCCGGAGCCGACAACGCCTGCTTTCGATGTCAGCGGTTATGTCAGCTTTGCAAAGAGCTACGGTCAGAGCATCGGCTTATCTCTTGACAGCACGGCGACCGGCTGCTGGGACACGCCCATTGAGGCGCACGCAGGCTGTATCTATTTGGAGCGCGACATCCGTGACCGGCTGGACTGGTATCTTGACAGCGGATTTACCGCCATTTGGGTATGGTCGGTGGACTTGGGCGGAGGCAATCATGAAATTTTCATAGGGTACGCATAACACAGTAAAACCAAACGGTGGAAAGCGAAGGCTCACCTTAACACGGTGGGTCTTTTCTTTTTGCCCAAAATCAAAGGAGGACAATATTTTGAAAAGAGGAAAACGCATTTTGTCCCTGCTCCTGGCGCTTGTGATGAGCGTCGGGATGTTTACGGGGATGGCAACCACGGCGTTTGCCGCAACGGAGGAAATGACGCTGTATATGTACGACCTTCCTCGCGGCGGCGCAAACCGCACCGCGTGGGGACACCCCGCCCTGTCCCTTATGGGCGGCTGGAACAGCGCCGGACGGGACGGCTACTGGTCGGTGTTCTGTAAGGACAGCTATTCCGGTCAGATCGTCTACTGCATCGAGCCGGGCGTGCATTGCGCCACCGGCGACCTAAACAGCGCCTACGGCGAGAGCTTTTGGGACAGCTACCCGTCGAGCCTGAATCCGACCATTTCTCCCACCGCTATTAAGGCGTATATCGGTCGAATCATGCTGTACGGCTGGCAGGGCAACGGCGACACCGGGAGAACGGACGAAAATGAGCTTGCCGCGCAGATCGCCACGCAGTTGCTCGTATGGGAAACCGTCGTGGGCGAGCGCGACAGCCGGTTTAACCATGTGTGGGGCAGCTCGCAGGGCTACAACAATGTCATCGAGATGATTCGTGACGACCATCCGCTGCGCAGTCAGATTTTCAGCTACTACGATCAGATCGAAAGCGCGGTGCAGCAGCACACCATGCTGCCCAGCTTTTTCAACCGCAGCTCCGCCGCCGCAGGCTCCTACGAGCTGAAATGGAACGGCACGAACTACTCCGTTACCCTTACCGATACCAACGGCGTGCTGGGCAATTTCAAGTTCTCCAGCAATATCAGCGGTATTCAGTTCTCGGTCAGCGGCAATCAGCTTACCATCTCCTGCGATACCGCGCCCACCGGCGCTGTGTCCATTACCGCCGAAAAGACCAATGCAACGCGCAGGGGCGTTGTGGTATGGGGCGACGGCGTGACAGGCGGCGGTACGCAGGACTTCGCCACCTACGGCGCGACCGTAGACGATCCCGTGACGGGATATATGAGCCTTGAGGTCATGACCGGCAGTATGAAGCTCATCAAAACCTCCGAGGATGGCACGGTGAGCGGTATCAGCTTCACGATTTCCGGCGAGGGCGTCAACACCACAAGAACGACCGACGCAAACGGCGTGATCGAGATTTCCGACCTCAACCCCGGCGTCTACACCGTTACCGAGCAGGCCATCGACAAATACGAGCCGCAGGAAACCCGCCGCGTTACCATCGTCAGCGGGCAGACTGCCACCGTAAACTTCAACAACACCCTTAAACGCGGCGACCTTGCCGTTACCAAAACCAGCGAGGACGGGCTGAACGAGGGCGTTTCCTTCCACCTCTACGGCATTTCTCTTTCAGGGCTTGCGGTCGATGAATACGCCGTTACCGACAGTTCGGGCAAGGCGTATTTCAGCGATGTTCTCATCGGCACGGGCTATACGCTTGAAGAAGTTGATACCGCCATCCGCTATGTAGTGCCGGACAAGCAGACGGCGGCGGTGGAATGGAACACCGTGACGGATAAGAGCTTTACAAACATCCTCAAAAAGTTCAATGTCACACTTACCAAATCCGACAGCGAAACCGGCTTGCCGCAGGGCGACGCCACGCTTGCAGGCGCGACCTACGGGTTGTATAAGGGCGACACCCTCATCGACAGCTATACCACGGACGCAAACGGCCAGTTTACCACCGCCTACTATGTTTGCGACGATGACTGGAGCATCCGCGAAATCAACCCCTCCGAGGGCTATCTGCTGGACGGCACAAGCTACCATGTGGGCGCGGAGCCGGAGCTTTATACCATCGAGCTGAACAGCACCGCCGTGGATGCGACAGAGATTATCGTTAAGGGCAATATCGCCATTATCAAGCACACGGACGATGGCAGCACACAGATCGAAACGCCCGAATCAGGCGCAGAGTTTGCGGTTTATCTTAAATCCGCAGGCGGCTATGAAGCCGCGAAAGAAACCGAGCGCGACTATCTCATCTGTGACGAGAACGGCTTTGCCCAGACAAAGGATATGCCCTACGGCATTTATACGGTGCATCAGGTGTCGGGCTGGGACGGGCGCGAGCTGCTGCCGGACTTTGATGTGTATATCTCGCAGAACGGCGCGACCTACCGTTATCTCATCAACAATGCCAACTTCGAGAGCTATATCAAAGTCATCAAGACCGACGCGGAAACGGGCAAGGTCATTCCGTATGCCGGAGCCGCTTTTGAGATATACGACCCGGACGGCAGCAAGGTGGAAATGACCTACACCTACCCGACGCCCACCACCATTGATGTATTTTACACCAATGCAGACGGCTATCTCGTGACGCCCGAAAAGCTGCCCTACGGAAAAGGCTATTCGCTGGTCGAGATCGGCGCGCCCTATGGCTATGTTTTGAACGGCGAGCCGGTGTATTTTGATGTGACAGAGGACAATTCCAGCGAGGAAAGCGCCGTTACGGTGATTGCGGTCGAGCGCCCGAACATGGCGCAGAAGGGCGTTATCAATATCACGAAAACCGGCGAGGTGTTCTCATCCGTTACCGAAAGCAGCGGAATCTATCAGCCTGTTTACGAAATCAAGGGGCTTGCAGGAGCCGTCTACGAAGTGACCGCCGCCGAGGATATTATCACGCCGGACGGCACGCTGCGCGCTGCAAAGGGCGAGGTCGTAGATACCGTAACCACGGGCGCAGACGGCGTTGCCACCACAAAGGAACTCTATCTCGGCAAATACGAAATCCGCGAGATCACAGCGCCCTACGGTATGGTCGTAAACGGAGAAGTCCACACCGCCGAGCTGACCTATGCGGGGCAGGAAGTGAGCATTACCGAAACGGCAGCGAGCTTCTATAACGAGCGCCAGAAGGTCAAGGTGGAGCTATCCAAAACGCTTGAAACCGACGAGCTGTTCGGCATCGGCGCAAACGGCGAGATCACCGCCGTGTCCTTTGGGCTTTATGCCGCCGAGGACATCGCCGCCGCAGACGGCACGGTGATTCCGGCTGACGGGCTGCTGGAGATCGCAGGCTGCAATGAAAACGGCAAGGCGGCATTTGTCACGGATATTCCCGTAGGCGCAAAGCTGTATGTCAAGGAAATCGCCGCCGACAGCCACTATCTCATCTCTGATGCGAAGTATGCCGTTGCATTTGACTATGCCGGACAGGACACGACTCTGGTGGAGATCAAGGCCAATGACGGCGAGGCAATCGAGAACGAGCTGATTCGCGGAGAAATCCACGGGCTGAAAAAGGACGAGGACGGCAAGGCGCTGGGCGGCGCGGTCATCGGTCTGTTTAAGAGCGATGAAACCGAGTTTACAACTGAAAATGCGCTTATGACCGCCACCTCTGCGGAGGACGGCAGCTTTTCCTTTGCCGATGTGCCTTACGGCAGTTATCTCGTCCGTGAAATCGAAGCGCCGACAGGCTTTGTCCTCTCGGACACGATCTACAATGCAGTCATCGACAAGGACGGCGCGGTAATTGAGATTGCAATAGAAAACACCCGTATTCGCGGCAATGTGCAGCTCACAAAGGTAGATAAAGACTATCCCGACAACCACCTGTCCGGCGCTGTGTTCGAGGTTTATGCGGATAGCAACAGCGACAAGCAGCTTGACAGCGGCGATGCGCTGCTCGGCACGATGACCGAGCTTGCCGGAGGCGTGTACGAGCTGGCAGACCTCCGCTACGGCGGCTATTTTGTCAAGGAAAAGACCGCGCCGGAGGGCTTCCTTCTTGATGAAAACGCCTACTATTTCGCCATCACCGAAAACGGCGCGACCGTTACGGTTGAAAATGAAGCCGGAAAGGGCTTTGTAAACGACGCGCAACGAGGTAGCATCCGCATCGAAAAAACCTCTGAGGATAAGGTCGTAAAGGGCTTCACCTTCAAGGTCACGGGCGTGACCGCCACGGGCGAGCAGTTCTCCAAAGAGTATGTGACCGATGAAAACGGCGAGATTCGCATTGAAGGCTTGCGCGTCGGAGAGTATGTGATTTCCGAGGTGTCAAACGAGGCAAACGCAAGGTATGTTCTGCCCGATGATGTCACACTCACGGTGTTTGCAGACAAAACCACCGTCGCCAAGTTCTACAACGAGCTGAAGCCCGTCACGCCGGACATTCCCAAGACCGGCGACAGCACGAACATCGGACTGTGGGCGGCGCTCTGTGCGGCTTCCTTTGCCGGTATCGGAGCCACAGCCTTCTTTGGCTTCCGCAAGAAAAAGAAAACTGAGGAAAGCGAGGATTAAGCATGGACGCAAAAACCATGATCGGGATCGGGCTTGTTCTGTTCATTGTAGCAGGGCTGGTATTCCTGTATATCCGTAACAAACGCAAGAAGTGAGTTTCAAGGGGCGGCTTTCGAGCCGCCCTTTACTTATTGAAACGAAGGGAGGAAAGAAAGTGAATGAGGATAAACGCATGGCCGGCGACTATGAGATCATCCATGCCATTAAAATTGGCGACCGCGAGATCGTGATAGGCGAAAATCAAGCCGATGAAAACGGGCAGAAGTATATGACCGCCATCGGGGAATGGAACGATCTGTTTGAACGGTACGGCGATGTGCTGGTCAGCGATGATTACCCGGAGATCGTTAAGTATTTCGGGGAGCGTGTGGCGGCGCAGGCGGAGAAAACCCGCGAAGATCTGTTCGCGCCGAGATTTCAAGGCATTGATAATACTCCCATTACCGCCGAGGGCTGTACGCCCATCACGCACGATGATGATCTGAACGGAAGAATCATCGTCATCAAGCCGGAAATCCTGCGCCGGGAATACCGAGCGGCAACGCGGCAGCTAAAGATCTGTCTGGGCGGCTTCGGCGCAAGCCCGCACAGCCGCGGCTCTGCGGTTTTCTGCAAGGATTTATACAGCGGCAAGGAGGCGCGGTTTGAGCGCCGGGACATTTTAGGCATTATGGAGCCGGACAAGCTGCCTGCATGGGCGCAGCACGGACTTACAGCCATTCAGCAGGAGCGAAGTAAAAAAGAAAGCAGCAAGGAGGCGCGATAATATGGAACCACGCACAAACGCCGATTATCTCATTACAGATTCCATTCATATCGGCAAGACGGAGTTTGTAATCGGAGAAAACCAAACCCGCTTCGGCACGATGTATGTCACATGGGAGTGCAAGAACGGCGACAACTACTTCTGGGGTCATTATCTGGACAGCCGCAAGGCGGCGGAGAAAGACCTTTTGGAGCGCGCCGGACAGGAGCTTGAAATACAGCGGCAGCGCATGGATAAACAGCCGAAGGAAAAGGAGCGTGAACGATAATGATGACAGAACCGGGCTATTCCCCGTGGGGAGAGATCCAGCATTGCGATATGCTTACCCCCGGCATTTACTCGGTCAGCACAGCCGGACACGGCGGGATCATGGCGCGTATGGATACGGCGAAAAAAGCATTTTCCAAAGCCGCCCTTGACTGCGCCTTCTTTGAATGCGGCTGGTTTTGCTTTGAGGAGGACTGCGCCGCAACCGTCGCCCTGCGCGAGCTGATGGACAAGGGGCTTTTTACCGCGCCGGTCAATGAGTATTACGCGCCGGGCGAATATGAAAAGCTGATCGACGGCAGCGTGCAGCGATACTATCCGCAATACTGGGAGGCACGCAAGCAGACGCTTGAACAGAACAAAGGACAAGACACACCGCCCGCTAAAAAAGAAAAGGAGCGTGAGAGATAATGAATGATACGACCCTGTATATTCGCCCTGTTACCCTGCCGGAGCGAAGCTACACCTATTCCCAAAGCCAGCAAATTTCCATGCAGACCGGCTTCATCGGATATTTGAGAGCCGACATGGATTCAAACGGCGAAGGCTTTTTCTCCTCTTGGAACGATTTTCGCAAAGACCTTAAAACGCAGGCGTTCAAGGATGAATTTGACGAGGTTATCAACGGGTTTCGGAACGAGGGTTATTTCCTGTATAACCGCGCGGCGCTTTCCAAATACTGCAATTCTCATCCCGAAGCCTCTTTTGGAAAAGACGGCTTGGGGAATGAGCGTGAATACGGAGTTCGCGTCGATACCGACCAATACGCCTATCTGATGCGGCTGAACCCGCACAAGGGCGAGTACAATCTGTACTGCTATTGCTATGTCCGTGAATGGCTGGACAGGCACTTGAAGCAGGCGGAGCGCGGTATTCGGTTTATCACGCCGCATTATGAAGAGAAATTCCGCATCCCTGACGGCGATAAAATTCGCATCACATCTTCGTGGGGCGAAACGAACGATCGCACCTGCCGGTATATCGACGAGTATCATCTGGAGGTAGGAAATAACCTCTACCACATCTGTGAGCTGGCCGAGCTGATGGAGCGAAACGGCGCGGAGATCACACCGCTGCGCTCCTCTCTGCCGGAAAGCTGCCATTCCGTTCTGCCGTCAAGCGGAGAGCTGATCGCTATCCGGCGCGGAGAAAAGGGCTATTTTCCCAGCGAGTTTTCGAGCGCGGATGAAGCCGAAAACCGCATTTTCGCAGATGACCGCAACACGAAAAACGGAGTCAGCAAGGCGCAGGAGGCGGCTATGCTGGCAGGCTCTATGTTCGGCTGGGACGCGCCTGTCGCCGACCCGAAGAATTACGATGAAAACGGTACGCCCATCCAAATGAAGCAGAAAGACAGAGGTGACGCACGATGAGCGAGAACAGGCATCTCATCTGGAGCAACTATGACTTGGATTACGAGGACTGGAAGGACGAGCTTGAAGCCGAATACCCGGAGAAAAACGAGCATGAGCGTATGGAGCTGATGTATGAAATCAACGGCGACTATCTGGACGATGAACGGTGCAACTTGGACATTCAGCTTTCGCAGCCTATCTTGGTTATCGCGGATTTGGGGCGCTGGAACGGGCGCTTTTCCGGGTATAAGGAGATCAAAAGCGGCAATATCCGCGACTGTCTGTATTCCGACACAGATTATTCCACTTGGTATGTAGATAAAAACGGGGATATGCGCTGCGACGCCGTTCATCATGACGGGACGAATCACTATCTCTACCGCACCTACAAGGACGGCATATCGGAGGAGCAGATCGACCGGCTGAAAGAAAAAATCTATGACGGCATTGTGACCCGCGCCGACATTACCCGCCTGACCAAACGCCTGGGTGATGAGATCGGCAGGGTCTACGGGTGGGACTTCCCCATACGGCAGCCGCAGAGAGAGGAAGCGAGGTAAAGGATATGGGTGGAATAGACGCAACAAAGGAAACCTTTGAATCGGTCACGGTACTGGACAAGCCAATGCTTTTTACCTGCGCCCGCATAGACCGAGATACCGTTCCCAAGGGAATGTATTTGTACGAGGTACGCCATGACGACGACCAGCGGGGCGATCCCGTCCAAATCGGTAAATGGATCATGGTCAATCACTGGGGCACGCTTATTTCCAATAGACCGATTCGTTTGGAGAAAAGCCCTGTCATCAACAACGCCTATCGGGATATTGACCCGGAAAAGGACTGGAATTACGAGGGTGTAAGCTGCACGCTGAAGGAGTATATGAAGAAACACCCGCCCGTGAAAGAACACGCAAGATAAGGAGGGACGCCGTGTCTGAATTGAATATGGAAACTGCGCTGTGCAGGTATCTTCGCACCCACCACACAGGCAGGCAAAACGCGGCTTCAAGCAAAACGCTTGAGGCCGTTTTTCATGTAAAGGGTGCGGAAATCCGCAAAACGGTCAATGCCCTGCGCTGCGGCGGCTTTCCTGTTTGCAGCGACACGGCGGGATACTATTACGCCGCGACTCAGGCGGAGGTCAACACGACCGTCGCACAGCTCAACAGCCGGATAACCAAGATTTCCAATGCGAAAAACGGACTGCTGGCGTCGATGGAGCTGTTCTCGCCCGGCGTTTGTATGGATATATGCGTCAACATTTCCTTGAAGGGAGGTCGTGCGAGTGGCAAGTAAGTATCAGATCATTGTCGGCATGGCGGAGCATACCGCCCGCGACATCACGCAAAATCCAGATAGCTGGATGAGCTTTCTCACGACAGCCGCCAACAACTACAAGTACAAATTCAAAGACCAAATACTGATTCATGCGCAAAAGCCGAACGCCACCGCCTGCGCGGAGATCGAAACATGGAACCGTTTGGGGCGCTGGGTCAACAAAGGGACAAAGGGCATCGCGTTACTCTCGGATAAGGATATACCGTACAGGCTGCGCCATGTGTTCGATGTATCCGACACCAATACCCGCGTCGGCGCGCATATCTCTCTTTGGCAGATGCGCGGGCAGTATACGGAGGCCGTTACCGAAGCGCTGGAAAACAGCTTTGGCGCTGTCGAGAGCAAGGGCGAGCTTGCTTCCACCCTGCTTGAAACGGCAAAGAACGCGGTCGAGGATAACTTTTCGGATTATCTGTCCGACCTGCGTTCTGTCAAAGGCGACAGCTTTCTGGAGGAACTGGACGAGCTGAACACAGAGGTATGGTTTAAGACGGCGCTTACGAACAGCGTCGCCTTTATACTGCTGACCCGCTGCGGGATGGAGGCCGGAGAGGTTTTCGACCGCGAGGATTTTGTTCGCGTCCTTGATTTCAACACCCCGCAGACCGTCGCCATTCTCGGCGGCGCGGCAAGCGATATATCCGAAATGGTACTGCGCGAGATCGGGGCGACGGTCAAAAATCTGCAAATGGAGGAAAGAAAGCAAAATCGCACATTTGCGGATAACCGGACTTCCGGCTACAATGATAGCGGAAACAAAACTACCGAAAGGAGTCAAGAATATGGAACTGACCTATACAATGCAGGGCGACTACCTTCTGCCCGACCTGACCGTGCCGGAGAGTCCGACGCTGGGGAAATATGGAATGCTGCGGCGCAGCTACCTGAAAGACCACAGGGACGGGATTTACACGGGGATGCTGCTGACGGGCAAGCTGAACGCGCATCTGACGGAGATCGACCGGCAGGCAACGGAGATGATGGAACGCCTGACCGCGCAGATGGCGAAGGCACAGGGCGTGACGGAGAGTCTGAAAGCGTCGGATCAGATGAAATGGGTGCAGATGATGAACAACATCAGGAGCGCAGCGGAGGAGATCGTCCTGACGGAGCTGGTTTACAGCTAAGAGAACCTCTCCCCACGGTTGAAGAACAACAGAATACCATCGCGGAAGCGGAGGCGGAAAAAGCCTCCGCTTTTGCTATTTCACAAGAGGATGTTGACGCGGTACTCATTCGAGGCAGCGGCGTACAGGACGGAAAATTCCGCATTTACGAGCAATATCTGAAAAAGGAAAGTGCGGCTGAAAATGCCGCCATGCTCAAAAACGAATACGGCTGGGGCGGCGCATACCCCGCTGTAATCGGCAGCAAGCTGGACGAATCTCACGACGGCAAGGGTATCAAGATCAGCCGTGGGAGTATTTCAAATCCAGACGCCTCTGTGCAGCTTTCATGGAAAAAGGTCGAGAAGCGTATTGGAGAGCTGATTGCCGCCGACCGCTATCTCACCCCGAAGGATAAGGAGAGGTATCCGGCTTATCGCGCAGAAAATGCCGCCCGTGCCGAGCGCGGAAAGGTAAGCGAGGAGTTTCGTTCCCTTATCCGCGACTACAACGACTTTCAGACGCAGCTCGGCAATACCGACGCCTGCTTGAATCAATATGTGCTGCTCGACTGTGCCAACCAGTTTACCATCGGCAGCAAAACCACATGGACGCTATCCGCCGATAACTATATCCTGCCCCTTATGCGCGAAGCCCTGACCGGCATTATCTCCAACCACACCCACCACCGGGAGCGCGCCGAGGCGTTGCTTGCACAGCTTGCCACGGAAATTGCTTTGTCGCTGGAGCCGACCTATGACGAGCTGAATCCGCCGCCGGAGCCGGAAAAGGAATATCGCCTTTCTCTTGGCGATACCGTCTATCTCGGAACGGCAGAGTATGAAATCCTCTCTTTTGACGGGGATACCGTCCTGCTGTTCGACCCGGCTTTCCCCATCTTCAACAAGGAACTACCCCGCGCGGAGTTCGACGAGAGGCTAAAGGAAAACCCGCTGAACGACCATCTGTTGGTTGAGGTTTCATCTGCTGAGGAAAGAACGGAAAGTCCGAACACCACCCCGATAGGCGATGACGATTACTATTTCAACCGTCCCGACCGGCAGATGTTTGAAGCCGTCTATTATAACCCGGACGCCAATGCCGGAGGTCAGTTTGTCGTTATGCAGCTTCCCTATGAGCTGATACAGGAGGCAAGGGATAAAAGCGGAACGACTGAGGAGTTCTTTGAATTTCTGGATTCAGCCGCCTACACGGAGCTGATCGACCTCGGCACACCGGAGTATGATGGATTTCTCAGCGAGTACGCCGACCCGCACCCCGACAGGATAGGCAGAACCGATGAAACCATGCAGACGCTCATATCCGAAGCGGAAAGCAACCTGCAAGAACGCAACGCTCCCGAAAAAACGCCGTGGCAGGAGTATTCCGAAATCAAGGAACGCTACCCGAACGCCGCCGTGTTGTATCAGTTGGGCGATTTCTTTGAGGTTATGGGCGATGACGCGGAGCCGGTGGCAAAGGCGTTGGAGCTTACGCTTACCAGCCGCGCCGTAAGCGCCGATGAGCGTATTCCGATGTGCGGCGTCCCCGGTAATCGCCTTTCCACCTATGTGGATATGCTCAATGACCGCGGCTTTGATGTTGTGATTGCCGAGCAAAGCGGAAACGAGCGACGCACCGAGCTGCTGCTTTCACAGCACAAGGACGCGCCGGTTGAATCCGTCCCGGTCGGGCGCATTGAATACCTCGGTTCAAACGGCGAAGTCGGTGAAAGCATCGAATATATCGACGAAGCAGAGTTTATCCGCGACATCATGGAGGAAAATCACTATGGTACTCCCATGAGCATCAAGGTGTACCGCCATGAGGACGGCAGCACGATTGCGCCGGACTTTGCGGAACGACTTGACCCGCCGCCGCAGGGCTTTGAAATCATTGACGCGCCCGTGCCGGAGCAGCTACCCTCTGCAATCGACGAGCCTGAACAGGCAACCCCGGATGAACGCTTCCATGTTGTCGAACTGGACAGAGGCGCGCGAATCGCTTATGGGATTTGGGATGACCTGCAAGACGGCTACTATGTGGACGAGGATGGCGTCAGCGAAGAATTTAGCAGCGAATGGCAGGCGGCAAGCTATCTTGCGGAGCTGAACAAACAGCTTGCCGACAAGAAAGCCGAAAAGGATGCAGCGCCGGTTGAGCAGGAAGCCGCCGCATTAGAGCCGCCGAAGCCGCGGCGCAAACCGCGCGCGCAGAGCTTTGTCCTCCACCCGGAGATACCGCAGGCGCAGCGTCACAACTTCCGCATTGCCGACGATGCGCTCGGCGTTGGAACGCCGGGCGAGCGTTTTCGGAACAATATCGCCGCCATCCGGCTGCTTAAACAGCTCGAAGAAGAAAACCGCTTTGCGACACCGGCTGAACAGGAAATCCTCTCCCGTTATGTGGGCTGGGGCGGCCTTGCCGACTGCTTCGATGAAAAGCACAGCGGGTACGGCGAGCTGAAGGCTCTGCTGTCCGAGGACGAATACGCCTCCGCGCGGGAATCCACCCTGACCGCGTTCTATACCCCGCCTGCGGTCATTCGCGGCATTTATCAGGCGCTTGAAAACATGAGCTTCAAGACCGGCAACATTTTGGAGCCGTCCTGCGGCATCGGTCACTTTATCGGTATGCTGCCCGACAGCATGGCGGAAAGCAGGCTGTACGGCGTGGAGCTGGACAGCATTTCCGGCAGGATCGCGCAGCAGCTCTACCAAAAGAACAGCATCGCCGTGCAGGGCTTTGAGAAAACAGATCTCCCGGACAGCTTCTTTGACGCCGCCATAGGCAATGTGCCGTTTGGTCAGTTCAAAGTACCCGACAAGAAGTACGACAAGCACAACTGGCTCATCCACGACTATTTCTTCGGTCGGACGCTGGATAAGGTCAGGCCGGGCGGCATTATCGCCTTTATTACCAGCAAAGGCACGCTGGATAAGGAAAACCCCGCCGTGCGGAAATATATCGCGCAGAGAGCCGACCTGCTGGGCGCGATCCGACTGCCCAACAACACCTTCAAGTCTGCTGCCGGTACGGAGGTAACGAGCGACATTATCTTCCTCCAAAAGCGCGACAGGCTTGTAGACATCGAGCCGGACTGGGTGCATCTCGGCAAGGACGAAAACGCCCAGAGCCTGGGTGGCAGCGTTGTGATGAATCAGTATTTCATCGACAACCCGGACATGATCTTAGGCGAGATGCAGATGGTATCGGGACAGTTCGGCCCGGAGAGCGCCTGCGTCCCCTACGAGGGGCAGGAGCTGGGCGCGCTGCTTTCGGACGCGATTCAGAATATCCACGCGGAGCTTACCGAGTACGATCTGGACGACATTGCCGAGGAGGACGAAGACCTTTCCATTCCGGCAGACCCCGCCGTGCGCAATTTCAGCTTTACGGTCGTGGACGGCAAGCTCTATTACCGCGTCAACAGCCGCATGAATCCCGTAGAAGTATCGGTTACTGCGGAAAACCGCATCAAGGGCATGATCGCCATACGCGACTGTGTGCGCACGCTCATCGAGTATCAGACGGAGGACTACCCCGACAGCGAAATCCGGGAGCAGCAGGAGAAGCTAAACGCGCTGTATGACGATTTCAGCAAAAAGTACGGCCTCATCTCCTCACGCGCCAACAACACGGCCTTTTCCACCGACAGCTCCTATTGTCTGCTGTCCTCTCTGGAGGTGCTGGACGATGAGGGAAATTTTGTCCGTAAGGCGGATATGTTCTCAAAGCGCACCATCAAGCAGCGCCGGGTCGTTACCTCGGTGGACACCGCCTCCGAAGCCCTGTCCGTCAGCCTTTCCGAAAAGGCGAAGGTGGATATGGCGTATATGGAGCAGCTTACCGGCAAGAGCGAGCAGGAAATCTTTGCGGATTTGCAGGGCGTTATCTTTCTCAACCCCATGCACACCTCGGAAAACGACGGTCACGCCAAGTATCTGGCGGCAGACGAATATCTGTCCGGCAATGTGCGCGAGAAGCTGGACTGGGCAAGGCGCAGCGCCGAGCTGTACCCGCAGGACTACGCCGCCAATGTGCAGGCGTTGGAGGCGGTGCAGCCGGTTGACCTGACCGCAAGCGAGATCAGCGTCCGGCTCGGCGCAACCTGGCTGCCGACGGGAGATGTTGAGGACTTCATGTTTGAGCTGTTCTCCACGCCGCGCTACTCACGATGGAATATCCATGTCCATTTTTCGGAGTACACGGGCGAATGGAACATCGAGGGCAAGAGCTACGACCGTGGCAACATCAAAGCCTACAACACCTACGGCACGAGCAGGATCAACGGATATAAAATCATCGAGGAAACCCTGAATCTCCGCGATGTGCGTATCTTCGACTATGTGGAGGACGCAGAAGGACGAAAGCAAGCCGTTCTCAACCGCAAGGAAACTGCCATCGCCCAAGGCAAGCAGGAGCTTATCAAAGCCGCGTTTGCCGACTGGATATGGAAAGACCCATCGCGCCGGGAGCGTCTTTGCAGCCTGTATAACAACAAATTCAATTCCAACCGCGCGCGGGAGTATGACGGCAGCTTTTTGTCCTTTGCAGGTATCAACCCTGAAATCACGCTCAGAAAGCACCAGATCAACGCCGTGGCGCGCGGTATGCTCGGCGGCAACGAGCTGCTGGCTCATGTCGTGGGAGCCGGAAAGACCTACACGATGGTCGCCATCGCGCAGGAATCCAAACGGCTGGGGCTGTGTCAAAAGAGCCTGTTTGTCGTGCCGAACCATCTGACCGAGCAATGGGCTTCGGAGTATTTGCAGCTCTATCCCTCCGCCAACATTTTGGTGGCGACCAAAAAGGACTTTGAGGCAAAGAACCGCAAGCGCTTCTGCGGCAGGATCGCAACCGGCGACTATGACGCGGTTATCATCGGTCATTCGCAGTTTGAAAAGATACCGATGAGCGTCGAGCGCCAGCGCGCGATTTTGGAGCAGCAGCTTGAAGAAATCACAAACGGCATTATTGAACTTAAAGCAAACCGCGGCGAGAGCTTTTCGGTAAAGCAGCTTGAAAAGAGCAAGAAAACCGTCAAGCAAAAGCTGGAGAAGCTCAACGACCAGACGCGAAAGGACGACCTTGTTACCTTTGAGGAGCTGGGTATCGACCGGCTGTTTATCGACGAAGCGCACTATTACAAAAATCTCGCCGCATTTACCAAAATGCGTAATGTGGGCGGCATCTCGCAGACGGAGGCGATGAAAAGCTCCGATCTGTATATGAAATGCCGCTACCTGGACGAGCTGACCGGCGGGCGCGGCGTTGTTTTTGCGACCGGCACGCCCATTTCCAACAGCATGGTGGAGATGTATACCATGCAGAAATATCTCCAGTACAGCACGCTGAGAAGAAACAATCTGCTCCACTTCGACGCTTGGGCGTCCACCTTTGGCGAAACGGTCACGGCCATAGAGCTTGCGCCGGAGGGTACGGGCTACCGGGCGAAAACGCGCTTTGCCAAGTTCTACAATCTGCCCGAACTCATTATGATGTTCCGCGAGGTCGCGGATATTCAAACGGCGGATATGCTCATGCTGCCCGTGCCGAAGGCAAATTATCATACGGTGGCATTAAAGCCGTCCGAGCAGCAAAAGGAGATGGTAGCCTCTCTTTCCGAGCGCGCAGAGCGCGTCCGGGCAAAGATGGTGGATTCCAGCGTGGACAATATGCTGCTCATTACCAACGACGGCAGAAAGCTGGCGCTCGACCAACGGCTGATGAACGAATTATTGCCCGACAACGAAACCGGCAAGACTGCCGCCTGCGCCGAGAATGTCTTTGAGATATGGGAGCGCACGAAGGAGGCGCGTTCCACGCAGATGGTTTTCTGCGACCTCTCCACCCCGCACGGGGACGGCAAATTCAATGTCTACGATGATGTACGCGACAAGCTCATAGCCCGTGGCATCCCTGCGGAGGAGATCGCATATATCCACTCGGCTGAAACGGAGGCAAAGAAAAAGGAGCTGTTCGGCAAGGTGCGCTCCGGTCAGATCCGCGTGCTGCTCGGCTCTACGCAAAAGATGGGAGCCGGAACCAATGTGCAGCAGAAGCTCATCGCCCTGCACCATCTCGACTGCCCGTGGCGTCCGGCAGATTTGCAGCAACGCGAGGGGCGTATCGTCCGGCAGGGCAACGAAAACCCGGAGGTGGAAATTTACTCCTATGTCACGGAAAACACCTTCGACGCTTATCTGTATCAGCTTGTTGAATCCAAGCAGAAGTTTATCGGGCAGATCATGACCTCGAAAAGCCCGGTGCGCTCTGCGGAGGATGTGGACGAGCAGGCGTTGTCCTATGCGGAAATCAAGGCGCTGGCGACCGGCAACCCGCACATCAAGGAAAAGATGGATTTGGATATTGATGTGTCGCGCCTGAAGCTGCTCAAAGCCAACCACCTCAGTCAGCGGTATGCGCTGGAGGATCAGCTTATCAAGGAGCTGCCGCAGAAGCTGCGCTCTCTGGAGGAGCGCATAAGGGGCTACGAGGCAGACCGCGTAAGGCTCACCGAAAACACGCAGCCAAACGCTGACGGCTTTTCGCCCATGGTCATTCAAGGCAAGCACTATGCTGAAAAGAAAGACGCGGGCGCGGCGCTCCTTGCCGCCTGCAAAGCCATGACAAGCCCCGAAGCTGTGCCGCTTGGCCAGTATCGGGGCTTTGCGATGGAGCTGTCCTTTGACAGCTTCAGCCGCGAGTTTAAGGTGGCGTTCATCGGAGAGCTGCGGCATACCGTCGCGCTCGGCACGGACATCTTCGGCAACATCCAGAGGCTCGACAACGCGCTTGAAGCGTTCCCGGACAGGCTCGCCGCCTGCGCCGAGCAGCTTGAAAACACGAAAACGCAGATGGAAAACGCCAAGACCGAGGTGCAGAAGCCCTTTCCGCAGGAGGCGGAGCTGGCTGAAAAAATGAAGCGGCTGGACGAACTCAATATCCTGCTCAACATGGATAAGCGCGATAACGAGATTGCCGATGAATGTCCTGACGAGGGCGAGAAGGACGCGCCGGTAGAGCGAAGCGACCGCGAACGGTAAAAAAACGATTTGCACATTTGCTTTTTCCGCATATCCTCCGTACAATGTAGGCGGAGGGAGGCGAATACGATGCTGTTTCGCAAAAAGGAAGAAAAGCGCGTCATAGAGCTGACGGCGGCGGAGGTCAGACTTCTGCGCGAGGGCTTGATGTTCTTTCACAACAAATGCCTGCATGACGGCAAGCCTACGGAGGATATTGCGGATTTGCTCCAAAAAGTGATGAAGCGATAAAAAAACAGAGAGGAGAAATTTTATGTGAGCAAGATTTTTTTCACAAGCGACCTGCATTTCGGACACGAAAATGTCCTGCGATTTGACAGCCGCCCCTTTGCCACAGTTGAGGAAATGGATTCCGAGCTGATTCGGCGCTGGAACGCGAAGGTCGGTCGCGGCGATTTGGTATATGTGCTTGGGGATATGATATGGAAAAGCAGAAACGATGACGCACCGGCGCTTATTCGCAGTCTCAACGGGCAAATCATTCACATCAAGGGCAACCATGACCGTTTTCTGCACAATGCCAGGGCAAAGGACGCGCTTGCCGGAATCAAGGACTACGACGATATTGCCGTGCCTTTAGAGGACGGCACGACCCGGCGCTGCATCCTTTCCCACTATTTCATTCCCATGTATAACGGGCATCGGTATCAGGCAATCCATCTGCACGGCCATTCCCATTTCACGGACGAAGCAGATTTGGAGGTGGACTTTGCGGATGCGCTGAACCGTCAGGGCGTCCGAAACGAGATTTACAATGTCGGCTGTATGTACTGGAACTACGAGCCGGTAACGCTGGACGAGATACTTCGCCACGGCAGGACGATCCGCCCGAACTACGGGACGAGAGCGCAGGCGCAGGAAACAACAGGAAACAATATGAATCAGTAAGATAACGGCAAGATAACGGCAGCGCGGATATTTCCGCGCTGCCTGCTGCACAGCCGGGAGGTTTTCTTGATTGAAAATCCCCCGGCTTTTTCTATTTCAGAACGGAGGTTAATACAATGACAAACGAAGAACTGAACGCAAGGCTCTATGAGAAAATGCTTGAGGAACAGGAGCAATATCGCGGCTGGCTGCTCTCTCAGCCGCCCGAAGAAATACTCCGCCACACCTACGAATACACCGTGCGGGAGGATATTTTGATGACGCTGGAGGTAAACAACCTGTCGGACAAGCAATGCCGGGCGCTGCTCAAATCCCCCTGTCCCCTTGGCGATGTATTCAAGGACTTTGAAAAGCGTGAAACCGGCTATATGGACGAGGTGCGCGACACGCTTGAATGTCGCGCCAACAAGGTAATCCGTGAGGACTTTCTGAAATCACAGGCAGAAAGGTAGGCGGTGTTTTTGAGCTATGTATCCCCGGAGGACATTGCGCTGGCAAAGGAAATGGATTTACTGACCTATCTGCAAAACTATGAGCCGCAAAACCTCAAACGAGTTGCGCGAAGCACCTACTGCACCCGCGAACACGATTCGCTGAAAATCAGCAACGGGAAATGGCACTGGTTTTCACGCGGCGTCGGCGGCAAAACGGCGCTGGATTATCTCATTAAGGTCAAGGATATTCCCTTTGTGGAGGCGGTGGAAACAATACTCGGACGGGCGGCTGCAAGGCCGCCCGTTTTTCACAGGCAGAAGGACGAAAAGCCGCGCGAGCTGCTGCTGCCTGTTTTGAACGATAATGCCGACCGCGTGATACGGTATCTCAAAGGGCGCGGTATTCACCCGGTTATCATCGACTACTGTCTGAAAAACAAGCTGCTGTTTGAAAGCCGCGATTATCATAACGCCGTCTTTATCGGCTACGACCCGCAGGGCAAGATGCGCTATGGGAATGTGCGCGGTACGATGGGCGACTACAAGGGCGATCTGTCCGGCAGCGATAAGCACTATTCCTTTGCTATCCCCGGCGAGAGCGATACCGTCCATCTGTTTGAATCGGCGATCGACCTTTTGAGCTTTGCAACGCTGGAGCTGCTTGAAGGGCGCGACTGGCGGCAAAACCATCTTCTCTCCCTTGCCGGTGTGTATAAAACCAAGCGAACGGATGTTGTTCCGATTGCGCTGGAGCAGTATTTGAAAGACCATCCGGGCGTTAAAACGCTGCGGCTGCACCTCGACAACGATGAGATCGGGCGCGGCGCTGCTGCGGGCATTATCTCCGGCCTGAACGGGCGGTATCAGGTGTTCGATGAGCCGCCCAGGTACGGAAAGGATGTAAACGACCGGCTCAAAATGAAAATCGGGATGATGAAAAAAGACGATTTATCCCGCTGACGAACACAACAATCTATCAAATCAAGAAGGAGAAAACACACAATGAAAAACTACGAAGTTACGCTGACGGCAACCTCGTGTAAGACGGTAACGCTATCCGCCGAATCCGAAAAGGCTGCGAAAAAGCTGGCAGGCGATCTCTATTTCAGCTCGGATATACTCGACTTTAATAATGACGATATTGACGAAGTTTCTATTGAAGTAAACGAGATCGAGAATCCAAACGAGCGTCTTTCGGAACTCATTTCCGACATTCAAATCGCCGTCAACGAAGCGCGCCTTTCCATTGAGGATGTTCAAAGGACGCTCGACAATATGCTGGAATATACGCGGGAGAAATGCGCGGCATTGTCTTAACAAGCAACGAATCCGTCCGGACGGATTCAGCTTGTCAAGGGCTTTGCGCCCCTGAAACCCCGCTGAAAGGATGATGTGAATTGAGAAAACGAAATTGCCGACTGGAGGTATGCTTTACGAAGGATGAGCTTTCCGCGCTGACGAAAAAGGCGCGGAAGGCTCATTTGTCTTTGGGCGGCTTTGTACGCTCGGCGGTAAGCGGCGCAGAAATCAAGGAAGCGCCGGGTGCGGATATTCCAAAGCTTATTTACGAGGTGCGCCGCGTGGGGATCAACATCGACCAAATCCTCAAAATCGCCAACACGAAGGGGCTGCTGGATGTGCCGCAGCTCCGCAAGGCTTTGGAGGATAACCGCGCCGTGGAAAGGATGATCGTGGACGCTTACACGACCACTGGAAGCTGATGGCGGTCACTTCTATCTGGCCCATCAAGGGGCGCGTGGACAAGGTAATAAATTATGCCCGTAACCCGGAAAAGACCACCGAGGCGGCGCGTCCCGAACAGGCGGCCCTGCACGCCATCGACAGCGTGGTGGAATATTCCGCCGACGAGATGAAAACCGAGAAGCGCGAGTATGTGTCCTGTCTGAACTGCAAGGAGGAGGACGCGGTATCGCAGTTTATGGAAACCAAGCGCCTTTGGAAGAAAACGGACGGACGGCTCTGCTATCACGGCTATCAATCGTTCAAGGCAGACGAGGTGGACGCAGCGACGGCGCACCAAATCGGCGTGGCGCTGGCAAAGGAGCTTTGGGGTGACCGCTTTGAAGTGGTGGTTGCCACCCATTGCAACACCGGGCATTATCACAACCATTTTGTCATCAACTCCGTTTCCTTTGCAGACGGCTACAAGTTCTATAACTCCCATGAGGATTACCGCCGTATGCGTGAGGTTTCCGACCGGCTATGCCGGGAGGCAAAGCTATCCGTTATCGAGAATCCCGGAGGGCGCGGCAAGCATTACGCTATGTGGCAGGCGGAGAAAAACGGCAAGCCCACCTATCCCGGCATGGTAAAGGTGGATATTGACCGCGCCATCCTTGCCAACACAACCGAAAAAGGCTTTTGGAAAACGCTGCGGGAAATGGGCTACGAGCTGTATCTGTATAAGAAGAACGGCGAGCTGCGCGACAGGCCGAGCATCCGAGCGCCGTTTGCCGACAAGAACATCCGGCTCTCCACGCTGGGCGACGGCTATTCACCGGAGCAGATCACGCAGCGCATCTTGCAGAATGTGCAGAAGCAATACCCCTTCCCGGACGCCACCGCCGAAGCCAGAAAAAGGCTGCGGTACAGACCTGAGAAATACCCGAAAGCGAAGGGTATCTACGCGCTGTATCTGCGGTACTGCTATGAGCTGCACATTATCGTCAAGCACCCGACTTCCGTGAAGCGGGTGTCCTCTTTTTTACGGGAGGATGTTATCCGTTTGGAGAGGCTGACAGCCGAAGCGCGGCTGCTCGGCAGAACGGGAATCACCACGGCGGAGGAACTGAACGCCTACCGCGATGAGAAAAACGGGCAAATCCCCGTCCTGTCTGCCGAGCGAACAATGCTGCGCAATCAACTAAAGCAAGCCGCTCGAAAGGGCGATGAGCCTGCCGCCGCAGACATCAGGGCGCGTATCGCCCAAATATCCGGCGAGCTGAAAACGCTGCGAAAGGAGGTGTCGCTATGTGAGAATATCGCCATACGCTCCGGGCGGATAAAGGAAAATCTCGCCGCGCTGGAGCAGGAGCAAAACAAAATCGAAGGAAAGGAGCTGGAAACAAATGAACACATCAGGAGAAGCAGCGGATCAGGTCGTGAGAATGACGCTAAACGGCGTTGAGGTCGCCGCCAAGCTGTCCGGCGCTGCCGCAAAGCAGATCGCCGTTATGCTCTATGCAATTCTCAAAGACCAAAAGCGCACCAAAGGGAAAATGCGGCTGTCCTCTATGCTGAGAAGCGGAAAGGAGCTTCGCGTATTCGCCGTGCAGGACAAGGATTTGCAAAAGTTCTGCGAGGCCGCCAAGCAATACGGTATCCTCTACTGCGTTTTGAAGGACAAGAATCCGCTGGACGGCATGACCGAGATCATGGCGAAAGCCGAGGATGCGGCGAAAATCAACCACATCTTTGAACGCTTTAAGCTGGCGACCGTGGATATGGCGTCGGTCAAAACCGAGATCACGAAAACCAAAACCAAAGGCGCGGAGGATATTCCCGAACCGGAGCGCACCGCGCCGGACAGGAGCGAGGATTTTGTGGACGAGCTGATGAAAAAGCCGTCGCCCACGGCGGAGCAGGCGCAGACGCAAAACCCCACCGAGGCCCGGAATGCGAAGTCCCGTCAGTCCGAGCCTACCTCAATGCCCAAAGACAAGGCCGCAAGGGGTACTGACGCTTCGCCGGAGCGTCCCTCCGTCCGTGAGGAGCTACGCACCATCCGGTCGGAGCAGAAGCAGAAGGCGGCTCAGACGCGGGATGAGCGCGGCGGTCAGAGCAAAACCACACAGCAGAAAACCGCGCAGCACAAACAGCCACAGAGCAAGAAAACCAAAAAGACAAAGGAGAGATAAGGCATGAACAACTTTGACGATATTTTTGTGAATCAGAAAACAGGCGAAACGGCGAACAATAAGGATTTCGTTCCCTTTAACAA